>Ga0209780_1003836_pt1 | contig 11373 bp, 3 predicted proteins | sample WorMetexBAHAMAS2_FD_187384 | JGI IMG/M metagenome (GOLD analysis project Ga0209780, IMG submission 187384) | Marine gutless worms symbiont microbial communities from Max Planck institute for Marine Microbiology, Germany - Inanidrilus exumae... | ecosystem: Host-associated > Annelida > Digestive...
CCTCTATTTAATTATGCACTTTATTTTGAAACTTCAAAAATCGCTATACCCCGCCTTTAAATTTTAGTTTCAGTTCTGAAAAAGAAAATTTTACAGTACCACTTTTGCAGTCTTATGCATGTCAGAGGTAAACACTGAAATAAAACAAGAAGTGAAATGTTTTGCATAACTAATTTAGACACTACAGGTGGCGAAGATGCATATTTTCTGTTCAGGCTTGACAATAATTTAAGTTATTATTTCGTTCTTGAAGAGTAATAATGTCAGTTTCAGTTAATTTATCGTTTTTAAAATAATTTGTTTTCATTATACTTACAGTTAACTGAAATTAATACTTTTTACAGCTTTTAACCTGCACGATGCTATGCTAGCGCAGTACTATCTGTCATCACATGTCTATCTGTCCATCATCCGACACAAGCCAGTGTTGTAACAAATGGCTATGTGCAGGATCATGCAAACAATGCTGCATGATAGCCAAGGACTCTAGTTTTGTGACACAAAAGATCTCTACGAAATTCTGATGGGATCATACCCAATGGGGTGCCAAATGCATGTAGGATAAGTAAAAATGCATTTTTCCACCAGCCGAGAAGTCTCCTGCTACCTTACCACCGAAAATGTGTGTCCGTCTGGCCATGGTGGTCTGCATCCACGATGGTGCGCTGGCAGAGGAATTTGTGGTATCATCAACAACTTTGGTGGTAGTCGCACTTTGATGATCACAGTTACGGTCCAGCCGATATCAACAAGATTGGTTTATGTTGTATGAAAGTTCTTACTTCAGCAGTACATGTGTGTGAGACTGAGCATCGCATGCTCACTGTGCAGTAGCTGAGCTTATGACAACAATGCATGTGCAAAACTATGCTGGTAGCGGAATAAAACGTGGCAGTTGCTGAAAGTACTCTCAGGCTGACAGCCTTACACGCAATCTGTGTGCGTTATTCATACAAAAGCCGGCCAGTATTTCAACTGATACAGCACGGGTATCTCGGTGATAGCTGAGCTTCTTGTAATTACTGTTAATGAATGGCAGGAATACTTGCTCTCGTGGCCGAGTGGCTAACACACTCGGCTGCCATGTGCAGTAGAGCGTGACGCGCTCAGTGACTGGGGTTCAACTCGGCCCGGGCGCGTCCGCCTACCAAAGAATTATTTCTAATAATTCCTCCGCACATGATGAACAGGGAGATAATCCCGGGCAGGAAAAAAGAGGGTTCGACGGTGTCCTCTATAAACTGTGACCGTTGCAGGCAACTTGATCTAGCAGCGTCAAGTTTGCCTGCCGCGCCGGCGTGAGTCGAAGCTAATAGACAGCGCTTGGGTCCAGAGTAGGCTGGACCCCTGCCCGCAAAGAACGAACGAACGAATGGCAGGAATTCGATGTAACCGTTTTGTGTTGTTAGAGCATTGAGATGTGTCTTTGTTGTAGAAATCGCCAAAAATCCCTGCTGCCAAGTATTTTTGTCGGCTTTGTGATTATCACTGCATGAGTGTGGAGCATTGTCGAGATCACATAAAAGAACGGAGGCACGCGCGCCTTATGTCGGTCGGTCGCCCATGTTTTTATGTGGTTACTTGAGTTAGCAGTGGGAGTTTGTGGTTGTTAGAAATGTGAATGTGTTGCTGGTGTGATGAGAATTATATTTTTGTTGCCGTATATATCATCAGATGGTACAGAGACCATCTGAGAGTATGGAGATGGTGTAAGTAGCACTGTTAAGGAGAACTCTAGCATCTTCTCTAGTGTGGTTACGACCACCGAACTTTCACCGCCATCGCGGTGTTTTAGTGTGCTCGGCGGTCTTTTCTGGCAGCTGTTTCTTGAAAACTGCCCCTCACTTCGGCAGTGTCATTTGATCCCTGCGTGAACGTGACCGCACGGCGAGATCAGTGGGCAGCGATACCGCCCGCCCTCCCCAGCACGTCCACTTTCCCAATCGTAAACGACAGGACTGTCCGGACAGCAGCAACAGTCTAGGCACTGTACTTAGTGAGACCGTCGCGACGGTGTCACTTAGTGCATCCTCCACCGTTGCGTGCAGTGAGCAATTAGCACATTCCAGGACAACAGAACTGCGACATCCACCTGTTTCCAATTAAGAACCCTAGCCTTGACACGGACCGATATTCGCCACCGACACTGCCACCGCGGTGGCATGTCAAAAAACACTGCCACCGACCGTGTTGCAAATTCCTTCCACCGTAACAACACTAATCTTCTCCCTTGTATGAATGTGCTGGTTGCCATCTGCAAGTGTACCTGGGCAGTAAAACTTTACTCCAACAAACCCCGTGTGGGTCCCGGGGCTGTATGCAAGTGGTAAGTGTCTAAGCAAGTAAGTAAGTGACAAATTTATGAAGCACCAAAACCAGAATAGGTCCTCTCCGTTTACAGGCCGATGTCGTAGGAGGCAACTTAACCTGGCTTTAGTTTTTTGGCCTAATTTTATGTTGTAGTATATTTTGTTACGGATGCATATTTGCTTTTGTTGTGTTTGTTTCAGTTTTCAGTTTTTCAGCACTAAGCCAAGAGATTGGCTGGCTCCAACTAACTAACTAATTAAGAGATTGGCTGGGAAGAACGTCTTTGAAATGACCTGTTTTGTGTCGAGCCTGACAATCAATCAATCGTTACTTCAACAAATCCAGCAGTTCTGAACTGGGGTACCAGCTACAGGTTGACTGGTATAATGGCCATGAAGTGGTTGTGTTATGTGTGTTTGTGCTGACATATTATCACGCTATTGTCCTGACTACAATACTGTTATATTGTGATGTGGAGGTTTACTTCCTGGTATTGATTACTCTTTGTTTGAGGATTTGCCATTTGTAAGTTGGATTCTTTTAGGAGCATTGTAGTGCTGTGACGGTTTTGAAATCGAAACCGAAACCGCGGTTTTAATCCAAAACCGAACCGAAACCTTCATATTTTGCAGGCTAACTAACGGTTTTATTTTAGATACTCCACGGACTGAAATTCGGTTGTGTTAAGGCAGATCTACCGTACCAATTAAAAGGTGCAACAGCGTTCAATGCATCGTGCCCGGAGGGTCTGCTGATTAACGCTAATTGGCCTTAATTGGCCGCCTGCTGTGCCGTGTTGAGCTTTGCTGAAGGGACGTAGGTTTATTTGCGCTGCATAGGCAAGTTAAAGGCTGATTATACTTTTTATTAAAAGTAGTGCTGTGACGGTTTTGAAATCGAAACCGAAACCGCGGTTTTAATCCAAAACCGAACCGAAACCGAACCGATTGATGAAAATCTAGAACCGCACAGCACTAGAGCACTGTAACAGTTATGACTTGATGCCTTTTTTGTGATGGGACTAACAGATCAAAACCTGAGTCTCTTGCACTTTAACCACTGACCCATGGCATGCAGTGTGACAGGAGATTATTTCTTGTAGCTGCTGGAAAGGAAACACGATTTTCTACGTTTGTCTATGATGTGGCTTGTTATTGTAGATAAAGACACAAGATGAGCTGATACATACACTGCCTGCACCAAGTGATGTGCATGCATCTGCATTGACGCATGCTATTTCTGCTCTGATGTCACGAATTGCAGCGACAGAACAGAGCTACGTGCATCGTATGGAAATATGCAGACATCTACAGAACGTAGTCTTTGGTGTGTCAAAAGGTAGTTGGATGATTTCCAGTCTTTGTCATCAATTAATCTGTTGCAGCGGCAGTCATCTTGATGCTGAGTTCTTAGGCATAGCACCTCAGTCACCGAAGATGAACCCATAGTAAACCAAAATATCCGTCTCATGATGCTCATTTCAGTGTTGTCTAAATTTACTTTGCTGGTACTGGCATCAGAGAGCTGGTGTAAAGGAAGCAGGTCATGTCAGAAATCAGGTGGAAAAATGTGATGGGGAATCAGCTGAGTTAACCCCGGTTCACGAGGTGACAGCTGGTAAAACAGAAGTAACTTTAGTTCATGCTCACCTTTCATCAGTTGGGTCTGAGAACTCCTCACATGTGATTTATGTTGGTCACCTTTCAGTTACAGTGAGAATTCATTCCCAGTTTATATAGCAGGTGCTTATGAAATGTTTCCTATCCATGTGTTTCTGATCGTTGCTGTCACTGCCGAATCACACCGTATGCTTCTAAAACATTATTTAGCTTGGCCCATGTAACATTCACCTCATTAGCAGTCAGTAATTTGTTTTTGGGTCTCACATTCTGCAACTGGATGTAGTGTATTTCGGATTTTCTAATACTCGGGTTTCCTGCCACATCTGGTATGATGTTGAAACCGTAACATTTTAGAAACTGAAAACGTTTGATTTATTTGGGCTTATGAGTGACATATAGTAGTGATGTAGCACATCTCGCCTTTTCCTTGTAGTTGGCACATTATATATTCTTGATTGCAGTTTACTGTTTGTATTCAGCTATACGTTAATATTCTACACATCTGTATAAGACTGCACCTTCATTTTTTTGGGTGGGTAACAGGAAGGGCGTTTTTGGTCTGTTGCAGTGATCCATGAAGGTTCTTATTTATTTTCAGCTGTATCTTGAATAACTCGGGAAAAGTAAGTTGGTTAAACAAAAACTGAAAGTATAAACGTGTTACTTTTATGCAACCAAAAAACTACTTGTTTATCGATGTTTCGACCTCTGATCTGGTGTCTTCATCAGGACTGACTTCCGGCTTCTGATAGTATGGTGACAGTTGTGAGATGTTTAAATGAGCCCTTTACCAGAATTTTGAAATGCTACAGGATCTCGACAGCAGTAAAACCTCATGCTGTGTTGAGGAATATTGTAGTTCATCCAAAAGACAGAATTGGGGATGAGGAAAGATCGGAGGTGATATACCTTGTAGGAATTATGATTGTGTTTACATTGGAGAAACTGGAAGACCACTTGGGATTAGAGTGAAAGAAGTGGGCAGCATTACAGGAGCATTCAGCTGGAGCAGGAAGTACAGCAGCAATTAGTAATCACGGATCACATGTGCAACGAAAATCACCCACTAGATGGACAGTATGGATCACAAAGAACAAGAACATGAATCAAGACGCTGAAGCTACCAACTGAGCCACGTATGGGACAAGTTACTGATGTCAGAAGCCGGAAGTCAGTCCTGATGAAGACCTCTGATCAGAGGTCGAAATGTCGATAAACGTGTGGTTTTTTAGTTGTGTAAAAATAATGAGTTTGTTCAGAGTTCCAACCTGATGAAAGTTCACAGAAACACTGAAAGTAATTGTAGTACTGGGTTTGTAACGACTGGTTGATGTGATGTTTACATTTGTAGATGCCTCTATCTATCCATATGGATCGTCAGTGAGCAATTTTGCGCTGGTAGACAGTGATCTGAACATTGATGTAGAAGTCGATAACCCTGCAATGTTTCTGACAGAGTTGCTTGAAGTCCTAAGATGCGACGACAGTGGTGTGAATTCTTGATGCTAGTAGACTAGTACAACTTGAGTTGCAACAGAAAATGATGTATGGGTTTTGGAAGTTGCGGATGAGTTGTCAATTATGGTTTTAGTATTTGATCAGTTGATTCAGGATATTGCAACCAAGCTTGTCTCATTGTGCCTTACTAAGGACTTGTTCTTATTTGGTTATTAATTAATTTTTGTTATAGACCCTGGTTGGGGTTAGTGCATTGAGTTCATTTGACACCGGCATTTGTGTGACTTGAAGGGAATTTAGCCTATAACAAAGCCATGCCAGTTATCACCAAAGTTTCTCTTTTGGAACAAATTGATGAAGAAAATCAAAATGGCAGTTGGCTAACCCAAGTTAAAACAAGCAATATGTGGTACAAACGTTTTTCCAGTAGAAGGCATGTTTGTGTTTATGTTTGTTTGTATGCACTTTTAGGATATTTTACTGACGTCACCGCAGATTTCCAGTCAAAAATGCCCGTAATCAGCACCGTGGCACACTGCGATGCTGAAAGCTACAAGCTGCTGATTGTCGTTAGCAATCCTGAATGCGTAGAAACTTCACAACTGCTGAGCGTCTATAGTCAGCTTGACCCGCGAGTTCGACCACTGGTCATTGCCTTCCGCTACTGGGCTAAAGTGAGCACAGTCGTTGATTTTGTTGTTATGGATGTGTCTTCTTTGTTTTAAAAAAAGTTTTTAGGCTGCATTGGATAGATGTGGCCTATTGCGAGAGATGTCACACGTAGACAGCATCTGTCTGTTGAACACATTGGTGAGCCTTGCAAAGACAGCTGAACCGATCGAGATGCCACTTGGGGGTGGGGCTGACTCACGTGGGCCCAAGGAACCATGTATTACATACGGTCGAGATCTCTCCACGAGAAGGGGTAATTTTTGGGAGTTGTCTCATTCATTCAAAAACATTGAGACGAAAGTCTAGTGTATGCAGCATTTAGTCGTAATTAATGGCATGCAGCAGAAGGGCATGACATACATACGTACGTACACATTTATAAAGCTCCAGAAATCGTAAAATGAATCTTGAGGCGCCGGCACAGGGTGACAAGATGGAAAAAAGCAGACTGGAATAGATGAGATTTTAGTTGGTATTTGAAGGTTGATAATTTGTCGAAACGGTGAATGTGTTCCGACAGAAAGTTCCAGTTGTAAGATGCACAGAAATGGAAAAGGCCCGTGACGAAAGGTTGCTTGTAACGCCATATGGTTCGGCCAGAAGATTTGTGTTAGAAGAATGTAAGGACCTGGATGGAAGGTAGTGGGCGATTAGTTCCGAGAGGTAGGGACGTGGGTTGTATGAAGTGTTTTCCAGGTGATGAGGCAGAGTTTGTAGGTGATGCAGTGATTAACCAGCAACCAGTGTAAATCGCGATGTATGTTTATAGAGCTAATAGTCCATGGTGCCTCTGCAACAACGTGCACTAGAACATTTTGAACACGCTGTAGCCTGTCAGTGTTATCTTACGACATGCCATATAGAATACTGTTACAATAATCAAGTCTACTGCCAACAGTAGAAACTGCCATGGCCTTGGCTGCATCAAGTGTCAAGAGTGGACATGTATTACACAGCGTATGAATGTGGTAGTGACAGGAGCGAGTGACATCAACGACGTGCTTGTTGTTTAAAGAATAGCGTTGAGTTGAACATCGCTCCGAGTAGTTTGATGTCGCCAGTGAACTGCACGTGAGCTCCTGCGACATGGACGCCTTGCGTCTTGTTGACTTGTGACAACCGCTGGCTTGCACCGAAAATCACAGCTTCGGTTTTAGTTGGGTTTGGGAGAAGCGCATTCTCAATGAACCATCATGACACGTCGCTTGCACAACTTTCTATCCTTGACAAGTTGCCAAGGTTAGTTGGATTCAGCAAAACGTACAGCTACATGTCGTCTGCATACTGATGGTCATGAACTTTGTGCTGAGTGCAAAGAGATGACATCGCCAATTGGAGACATGTACATACCAAAAAAAAGCATCAGTTCTAGACCGAGCCTTGAGGTACGCCAGACGCACTCGCAAACACGGCACAGATCTTACGGCGATCTGCTGAGTGTGCTCAGTAATGTTTGATTAAAGCGAGTCTACGGCGATGTCGTAGATTCTGAACATGGTGCGGGCGCAATCTATCAGCGTACTAGAGAACATGCAAAGATTGCTGATTGGTCTGTAATTTGCCTATTCTTGTGGCAAAAGGCTAGGTTTCTTCAGTAGCACTGTGACTCGAGCCACCCTATACCTGGAAGGGAAGATACCATCCTTAAAGATGATATGCAACGATTTTTTTACCAAATTGATTAGAAGTAGTTTCTAGCTGCTTACTGCAATATAAACCCGTCTGTGTAACAAATTTTGATAAATTATGCCATAAAATGCTAAAAAAGTACAAGTTTATTGGTCTTTTTGGTATAGTTATTCTTTGGCTGTTTCTGTCATGTGTGACGTCATGCCAGGATACGCTTGTTTCGTTTTCGTTGTTATGCGTTTGAGATTAGATAAGAAGTTATTTATTATACCATTTTATGTTTTAAGAACCTATTTCTACGTCGTTATGCCTATATTTTGTGTAATGTCTCACTCAACACTCCAATAGCCTGTTCCCTTGTTCGTTTCCATGGTATGACGTCATCACTTGCAATAGTAAACGAATACTTTCTTGCGCGTTTTCTAAAATTTCCTAATTCTTTGATGTTCCTTAATATCCAAATAGATTTGCTTATATTAAAGACATACTATGGGTAATTTACTTTAACAACCAAAAAATCATTGCGTATCATCTTTAAAGGACAAGTTGGCAAGCCGAGCTGTTAGAGGAGCCATGACGTCAGCTGGCAGGCAGCTTGAGTAAAGAGACTGGCATGACGTCGGGTCTCAGCTGCCACAGAGAGACCCGTGTGTTAAATCCTTCATGTTGTACACTGAGGTGGACACTCACTGTGATAAATTTGTGAATGACGACCGTCGCTAGTTTATCATACTGTGTGTCCACCTAAGTTGACTGTAGGGTTTGGATATCAGGGTAGATACCCAAAAACCCGCTATTTTGGGGTAAACCCACCTAAAAACAGCAAAACCCTGGTTCACAGCACGGTCGACTTGCAGTTATGAAATAAGTCCAGACTTAGGGACTAAGTTCCAGGGGGAAGTACCCTTATTTCTGGAGATAACCGAATTCCCTTTGAACACAGTATAGTATAAGCTAAGGGTATAGCCTCTAAGCCAAAATGAGCCAGATTTGTTCAGCCATTTCAGTACAATACTGGCTTGTGACGCATGGACAGACACAGGCCCATAGCTAGTACCACAATAGCACAGTGTCAGATGGGTAGGTAAAACGTTTGGAAGATGTTTTCTTCATGGGACAGTATTCTGTTTGTTATTGTAGTTGTGTAATATAGATAAGCAGCTTCAAGGAACACTGCCAGCTTATGTGTACAGTCTGCTTGTCATCTATTTCTTGCAACAGTGCACTCCGCCTGTTCTTCCTGTTTTACATGAGGTATTAATGTGAACTGCTATTACTTTTTGCCATTTGTTTTTACATGTGTGTCACATTCGCTATCTCTGTTATGATCAGTTTACTTATTGTTATGTATCTGTTTTGATGTGTGGGATGCGTAGGTATGGAATAAATTGAGAATGAAAGTCGGGGTTGCAAATGGTTATTTCAGGTTAAGCTAAAAAATTTCCGTAATAACTGGTGAGCGTGTGTGTGTGTGTGTGTGCACGCCTGTGCATGCTTGCATGCTCAATGTCACAGCAGTGTATAGAACAACAAACATCAACAGACGTTTTTCTCATGTCCATGATTTGCACGAGTTAACCATGTACCATGTTCAGTTATATGATACTGAAAGTACAGCCAAAACTTGCCCGTCAAAATTTGGCCATAGTATCAAAATATTACAATGTAGTTGTTTTATCACATCACTGATCTATAGGACCGAGGCATTTAGGTCTTCAGTTATTTTAGGCAATTGATTGAGTTAAGGTTTTATTTCCAACTGAACAGAATACATCATTTTGGAGACTTTCTTCCCAGCCAATCTCTTGCACACTAGAAATTGTATAGAAACATGAATATGCACATAGTCAATCAATCAATCAATCAATACAAAAGCGCTTACACTAAACCGTGGTCAGCACTGCACAATAAAATATAAGTACCGGGTGTATAAAATAGCGAATAGAACTGAGTAAAACAATTGTTATATATCTTAGGCAGCGGAAAACAAATGTGCTTTGAGATGCTTCTTAAAAGTGTCCAGACAAAGTGCGTTCCAGGCACGTGGACCAGCGACTGACAGTGCCCGATCGCCCATCCTTGTCCGCGTCCGAGGGATGTCAAAGGTGAGGCTGTTGGCAGAGCGAAGATGTGACCGACCCAATGTAGCTGATGTCAGTGTGGCCAGATTGCTGATGTAGTCGGGCGCATACCCGTGAGCAGCACCATACATCAGAACACACAGTTTGTATTGTATGCGCTGACGGATCGGAAGCCAGTGGAGAGAACGCTGGACTGATGTCACATGATCACGAGGACGCAGTGTTGTGTGTTGAAGTTTGTTAGTCGTTGTGTGTTAATTACATTCAGATGCTGACAGCTGAAGAAAAGAACCAGGCAGAGCAGATGCAGAAAGCAAATCCGGACATGATTTATTTGAACGACATTAACATACTGGTTGGTCACGCTGTTGATTAATTACATGGAATAATTAGTCACATTTTTATCTCATTGTATACATAATGAAATGTGCACTGTATGTGTGTGTGTTGTCTTTGTGAAAGTTAAGTCGCTGCCGTGAGTGGACGCTGTTGTGTGTTGGTTGTAGAAAGACCGATGGCAGTGCGAGAACACGGCCAGCATTGGTCATCTGTGGATTGATCTGTTGCGTTTCTGGTGTGTTGAATTCAACACGAGTGAAACTGTAGTGTGCATCAGACAGAAGGCACTGCTGAGCCACGACGATAAAAAGTGGAAAAGCAAACGACTGTCAGTTGAGGGTATGGAAAAACAACTCGTTTATTAGTTGTTGAGTGTAAGTAAAGTAAAGTAAAGTATGCATCTATTTGTATAGCGCGTTTTACCGCAAAGCGCCTCAAATGCACTCAGGCATGGATCACACAGTTTTACCTGCAAATTACACCATGCCTGCCTTTACTCTCCAGCCGCAGAACATCACCGCCCTTTGGCTGGTACTCATTTTACCATCCCACGGAGGGCAGAAGGCTAAGTCGACCTGGGTGGTTGGTTACATACCGAAATAAAGTGCCGCCTCCGGGAGTCGAACCCGGACAGTCACCCAACCCAGTACTAACCGGGCTCAGCATAGGTTAACTTCGTTGGTCTAGACCAACGACGCTGCCACTACGCCACGCCATTACATTCATATGCTGATTGTTGACAAGAAGAAGCAGGCACTGAACTGTTGTACCTGGTAATAATTACTGATGGTCGTAATACACTTGTTTGTTCAGTTCTCGACTATATCTGAGTCACTGAAGTGCATGTGTTTACTTTTACTTTAACATAGAAATCTCAAGATTTACATGTAGGAAAAAAATTAAAAGATACACTTCTGAACGTGAAGGTTGGTCATAGGAAACAGTCTGACATTGTGGTCGCCCTGATTGTCTAGAGTAAACAAGACTCGGCTGTTGCAGACAAACTGTGATGCTGTGTATCGTGGCCAGAGACTTGTATACAGGCACATGCTCAGTGCAATTAACTTGTGATGGATGAACTAAGTTGACAATCAGCATGCCTTGATGAACAAGCAGAAAAGTAAGTTGGCCAAGTTCACATTTTGGGATAAGGTTCCAGGGGGAAGTATTTCTTGTTTTTGGAAATGTTGGAATTAATAATAATAATAATAATAATAATAATAATAATAATAATAATAATAATAATAATAACTGAACAAGGC
>Ga0209780_1003837_pt1 | contig 11372 bp, 6 predicted proteins | sample WorMetexBAHAMAS2_FD_187384 | JGI IMG/M metagenome (GOLD analysis project Ga0209780, IMG submission 187384) | Marine gutless worms symbiont microbial communities from Max Planck institute for Marine Microbiology, Germany - Inanidrilus exumae... | ecosystem: Host-associated > Annelida > Digestive...
CTTTCGAACCTTGGCAATGGTATGTTTGTTGTTTTTCAATAAACCAGACGTACAATGCCGTACTACCGACTTGTTACCCATCGCGTGGCGACTGCACTTGTCCGCCGTAGATGGACGGCCGGAATGTGCACAAGCAGCAAACTCTATCAGCCAATCGATTGACTGCTAGAGTTTGCTTCTTGTACGCTATGGCCATCCCTGCCATTGTTTCTTCTGGTAATTTCTCGGCGGCGGTTGATCGCCAGCGCGCCGGCCTCGTTACAGACGACAGACGACAGACGCCAGCGAGCAAAACAATACTGGCCCATTAGGCGTGCCAGTAATAATGCAGATATATCGGTCGAGAGTGAGGGACGTAAGCCAACACGTGCCATAATTCTTTGACCTATTCGCTCCATTGCGTGAAAAAATGACGTCATCCGCAAATACCGGAAGTACATAATGTATCGCACTGTAGTCAGAGGGGACCGAACCACGGTCACGGGTAATAACATGTATGGGAAATTTCTCCGAATGCATCTTGTTCAGGTCTGTGGCGTGAATTAATCATCGCTCGGTGTGCATAGTTGCAGCATACTGATAGTGACCATGGCGATCGTTTGGTCTCGTTGACGAGCACACACACACACACACACACAGCGGCGGCTTATAGTAAAGCGTCGACGATAATAAATATGTGCCGGTCGAATCGATCTGATGCGAACGGCACAACGGCGGCTGTCATTGAGGACACAGCTGTGCCACAATTCACGGCAGCTTTGTGCTTGAAGCGGTGCCGGCGAGCGGCTATGTAGCTGGTGCCATCGGCAGTCACCCAGTCGGTTGCAGCTGCTGCGGCGACGCGTGCTGCAACCGGACCGGCTCCCGATTAGCGAGTGACGACCGAGTAGGTCGTCACAACGGCCGCCAGACCAGCGGAGAGAATCGAAGCGATGGAGAACAAGACGACGGCGGCGGATTCGCAACGCAGCGCCGGTTTCAAAACATTCACTTTCAGACGTCAAGGAACTTCCACCGATCCGTCGGACTGCGACATCTCCTGTTTGAGGTAATTATTTCACACAGTTGTTATCATATTTACGCATCTGCGATATTTTAGTGATGAAAATCAGTTTAGTTATTATATAGTTATTATATAGTCTTTACCCGCGCGACGCTTTGCTAGCGCGGTATATGCTGCAGTGTATAGCTCTGCGTCTGACGCCGTCTGTACGTCATAAGCCGGCATTCTACCAAAACGGCTAATATTATTATTATGATCACGCAAACAACGTCATACGATAGTCTGACGCCAAAGATCTTGGTAATGGTAAAATTCGCATGAGATCACCCCAATGAAAGTGCCAAATGCAGGCGGGGTAAGTAAAAATCTCATTTTTTTCGACAGGTCAAGAAGTCTCCGATCCGACGTCATGCCGCCGAAAATTTGTGTCCATTCGCCAAGATGGTCCGCGTCAACGATGGTGGACTGGCGTAGTGATATTTGGTGCCATCGACAGTGGTGTATGGTTGAAGTTTCGTTTATGACACTGACAGCATACTTTTAGGCCCATTCTCAGCGCTGGGACTGAACTGAACTAGCAGTTCGTTATTCTCAACGTGTTCAAAGCTAGTTCAGCTCAATTGCGTCCATGTGAATGAGCCTTAATGTGTGACACGTAGGTCTGTATGACGCGGATCAGCGCATGCTCGCTGTGCGATAGTTGACCTCTTGTTTTCGGTTCCGAAAACGTCTGCATTATAACAAGAATTTTGCAAATCTTGACAAAACTAATGCTGTTGAACATGTCATTTCGTGACCTACTTTCCTGGTTCTATATCTAAAATTGTGTCTGGAATGGAATAACGGGTCGTATGCCACTGCAAACAACCGCAGATATAGGATCAACAAATAACGCCGCACAATAACCCATAGGACAATAGTTCTCTCACACCAAAGATGTTGGCGAAATTCTGACGGGGTCACAACATTGGAGGCGCGAAATAGAGGTAGGCTGGTTTAAAATCGGCGGTTTTCGACCAGTATTTCGCTATATCTCTGAAACTGTGACAGGACAGAGTTGAACTTCTGACTTGTGGCACACACCCAGCTGATACTATCGGCATATATCGCGACACTATTTCGAGTTGGTTTTCTTCAACTACGATTCTGTTCACTGACTGCAGAAGCCGGCAGAACAATAGTCCAGGCGTTCGTTTCGTGTCGCCTGGATTACAGCAATTCATTGCTGTAAGGCGCGTCAGTGCAGTCAGTCCAGAATACCGCGTCACGTCTCATCATCGCGGCTCGACGATGCGACCACATTACGCCCGTGCTACGTCAGTTGCACTGGCTTCTTGTCCGACGACGAGTCGAATACAAGGTCTCAAGTCTTGTTCACCAGTCGTTGTCAGGCCAGGCACCTGTGTACCTGGAGATGACGTCAGCCTCATCGTCGACAGTAGTCGTCGTTTGCTCCGATCAGCTTCCACCAGGACATGCGTCGTCCCACGAACACACAATGGTTTCGGCGAACTCCTTCTTTTCGGTGCTGCGGGCCTGCGTGTATGGAACAGTCTGCCACCCTATTTGCGTCTGGACATCAGCTACGAACAGTTTAAGCGACTTCTGAAAACATTTTTAGTTGACCACGGCGCCTCGTGACTATTGCGTGTTGACCTCGGAAATATTCAAACGAACTAATTAACTAACAGACGGACAGGCATACGGACACATTAACACAGCATTATACCGCGTTAGCATAGCGTCGCGCGGTAAAAAAAATCTTACACGGGCAAACTTGACAGTAACTTTATAAGTCGTAATGTTGACGATCCAGCCACACCTCAGGTGCTTCGCTACACTGTCGTGTGAAATATTAATGTCAGAAGACTTGCGACAGTGGGAAAACATGCATTGTAATTAACGATAAATCGCAAGGTAGTGTGGCGACGCATTTGAGATGTGGTGGGATCTTTAACTGTTATTATGTCGCAAATTTACTGCTGAGTGAGAATTGAAATATTTTTTTTATTTTAACGAAAAGCGTATTTCTTTATAATCCTATAGCAGTAAAATGTCTCGCCTGACTGACTGTTTTTAACTATTCGAAATCTGTGAGCGTACAATACAGAAGTTGTCTGGAAACTGTCATCGCTATTGTTGCGATGTGTGTTAGTGTTGACGTTAAATTATATATCGACTAGATAGAAAATAAACTGGCAATTAAAATCGGCAACCTTTTACAGTCGCTTTTCATTGCTTTAAAAGATGACTTGTGGATATCACATTGCAGTGACCAACTTTGAACGTTGAGTGCTATAGGAGTCATTTTACTGACACTTTAGTGGTCCAGGTAGACCAATCGGTCCAGTGTGTGTCTACGATACGACACGATACGGTTGATTGACGTGCGCTCAAAAGCTGACGAGATGGCCAGCTTAATCTAGCGCACCGCCTAGTAACGAACAAATAAAAAAAATAAAAACAAAAACAAAACCGAGTAGCTCAGAAGAAACGGTCCGGGCAATAGTCCGGAAAGTCAGTCTGGGAGAAAAAGTGAAAGAGGTAGGTTTTAAGCCAAGAGTGAAAGAGAGAGGGAGTTATGGATGAAAAGAGTGGTGAATCAGAAGATGAAGAAGTGCATGATGGGTGAAGGAATAGGTGAGTCTGAAATGGAGGAACTGTTACGAGAATGAGGTTGACGAAGAGACAAAGGGAGCTGATTCCAGAGACAAGGTGACGCAAAACGAAAGGTGCGATCAGCTATTTTTAGAGGGGCTGTGTTTAAACAATAACTTTTGAACAAAATGACCCATGGTCTGGATGTTTCACAGACTTACTTAACTTGACGCTATTTAGGTCAAGGTCATAGTTCAAAGTTCAGCGTCACAGGAGGAAAAATCTTGTCTGCGTTGTCGGCACGACCTCGAGTGGGGACTTCATAGTTTCTGAAACACCCTGTCGAATCTATTCAGGCGAATTTTCACCAGGAGCGCAGCATGGTTTTTTCCGGTTTGTAATATTTATCGGCAGGCATAATCTGCGTATTCTGTGTGTATGCGCACTGCTGAAGTGATGTGCCGCGCGGGACGCTCGGAGGCTGCAGGTTGCATACTTAGTGGACTGTGAGCACGAATAAGCTCAGCTGGATGCATGCTGCTGTTAACTATGCGTGGACGATTATTGTGCAGTAGTCCGCATCTCGCAATGCATCACGGATGTTACTGCGACGATCATGCACTCTGCAGCGAGAACGATCACTTAGTTAGCACAGCTTTTCGTTGAGTTGGCTCATTCGCTGCATGGCGTAGTTCCTAATCGTCAGCTAAGGGCCTGTTTAGTGTTCACATTGCCGTCACGAAACTGAACTAAACTAGACATGTCGCAACTTTGATGGTAGTACGTATAAAGTTTTCATATTGCTACACGCGTCGCTATTGGCTGTCGTGTACATAAAATTTCTAATATCTACATGTACGACTTTGGGTACATAGTCATAGCTTACTGTCCACTGCAACAAATCACGGGGCCCTGTTGACTTACTCGAGAAGCTTGCCTCCGCTGTAAGCTGTCCAGGGTTACAGCAGCTGGTAACTTAATAGTATAGATACTGATGCGGATGTGTTTCGCGCGCTGATTATGTTGATATGATGCTTTTCACAAAGGAGAATAGAAATTTGGGCTGAGCTCGAGCTCGAGTCGTCTAAAGTCTAAACTTAAAACTTAAGTTGCAAACGCTGTCGGGAGGCATGTACTGTAGTGCATTTATTCGCAATCACTGACTTCCCGTGTAGACTGCATATTTAATTTTGTACATGGTGATGCATAAACCAGTCAGTTTGGCACTGTTAGTCAAAAAGTGTCACATAGTTCAGAAGGTAATGTGGAAACACGCTTAAAGTTTGGTGGGATATTACAAGTTTACTGCTCAGAGGCCATGATTAAACAGATATCGAAAATCGATCGGTGTTTGGTGGAGTTACGGGCAAGAGTAGGCCTATATAGTGGCATCTTTCTGACTCACCGTGTGACCAATGACGTGGTTTTTATGCCACCCTGTAGTTCGGTGTCACTATCATTCGGCTTATCGATTCGTCCGGCGATACGCCACTCCGGACTCGTCCAAGGCACTGTACCCACTCATGACATCTACACTGTCGCCGTCAGAGCAAGCTTAGCACCATTGGCTTCCAGTGTGCAAATGTTACCATGTCACTGCCGCGCGCCATGGTCAAAATATAACAGACTCCGAAGTTACCGCAAAGTACCAACTGCGGTAAAATGTACCGTTGTCGTATTGTTATACTGGGCGCTTTTCTCTTTGTCCACCTTAAACATAACACTGATGCCTTCCTTGTGGTGTCACTAAAAATCATTGACTTAAACTTTAACAGACTCGGCCATGTGTGATTTGTTTAACGTAAGGAAAGTCCATTATCAATCCATTCACAGTTTTCGGCGTGATTTAAAAACTTTTGTTTTCAGTCTTCTAGCGCTGACACAGCGCATAGATGCTTTGCGACTATGCGCTAGGCGTATATAAAGTAAAGTTACGATCAACATGACGTTGACGCTGACATTGATATCATGTCTATTTCACCTGTTACCACAGATAACTCCAGACTATATTCAGAAATATACAACACAGTTTTGAGTACCTAGTTGTGTATATAAATTGCACAAACAATCACGTGTTGTAAACTGTCCTTTTAGTTTTTAAAAATTGTATTTCATTTATGGTGTGACAACATATACTGTGACACTGTAATGTGTTATTGTGCTATCATTTTAATATCTTATCATTATATTCTACTTCTGCACTTTATCCACCATTGCATTTTTATTGTAACCTACTTCATTTATTCTTATTTCTTTACGTCACTTGAAAATAGGTTTTATGTGCATAATAAATTCCATTTTCCATAAAGGTTGCATCCGTATGCTGCCTTAACGTTATTTTTAATAGTTCACAAATCTACTTTAAAGGGAACAATGACACAACAAAGAGACTCTAAGCACTGCATTAAGTTAAATACGGATTTATCGCTTCGGATTTGCAATACTTAGCTTTAGATCGAGCTAGTCGAATTGGAAACGAATAATCAAGCTATTCGGCAGCTGTATTTCAGAAGCGTGGTGCATACTGCAAACGCCATCAATAATGCAGTGTGTCGACTGCGGGAGCAGACGCGGGTCATCTCTCTTGGGCTCACAGCTTGAATTCTCCTGGAGTCGTCCGTTTTCGTCTGATACCATCGCAGCATTAACACCGCCATCAGCAGCAGCTGAACTGCGGCTGCAGTCGAATTCTCGTCATTCGGCAGAGTCGCTGATCAACAGAACGGTTCGTGATACCAGCGAATACTCATCACCGCAGGCTGTATGACCGAACGTTGGTCGTCTATACGGTACGATACGATACGGTAGATTTATGTGCGCTCAAAAGCTTACCAGATGGCCAGCATAATCTAGCGCACGGCATAGAAACGAAAAAATAAGGAAAAACTAAAAACAAAAACCGAGTAGCGCAGAAGAAACGGGCCGGACAATGCTGCGATGAATCGATTGAGCGCTTAAGGATGACATGCTGAACTGACTCTACTGCGAGTTGGTCAAACAGTGACGCAGTAAGCACATTTCTTCAATAACAGTCTTTCACTGCACTGTAATATTGGTCTTGCCGTAAAATGTTACCAAATTTCTATTCTCCTTTGTGAAAAGCATCATATCGACATAAACGTAAACAATACAAGTCGTCTCCTTAACAGAGACGAAATTTGTCGCCTAATACATTGCTATTATGCGTGTAAATCATTTTGCTAGTTAAAGATACAATTTACGATATCAACTGTGCGATATCGTGGTGCAATATTGCTCGACCTTCGAGTTGGCACCTTCCTGGAAAAAGAAGAAGAAGAAGAAGAAGAAGAAAAAGATGTCCACCAGTCACAATATTATGATACGGGTTAATGAATCTGTAAGGTTAATCAGTAATATCAATAATACCACTGAACCAATTGCACAGGAGTCGACTGATAATTTTTCTTCACCTTAATAAATTATAACATAATATGTCGTCACAAATAGCGGTGTGCTTTAAATAAAATCTGAACCAAACTTTATTAATTTGAAAATGTTTCGTAGCAAAATGCTGTACATATGTGACTCAGTAACTGTAATGTAGAACGTTGATTTATATTAAGCGTTACGTAGTCAAAAGGCTGCTATGTAATGCGCTAATATTTCCACTTCGCGCGTCCCGTTGAAGGCGTTCACTGAATGTCTGGAGTCGTCTGTGACGATTACGAATCACGTAATTGAACGGTGGCGGCGACGTCTGATGGCACTCATCGATGCAGAAAGTCGTTAATTAAAACATGGCGTGTGAAGAAATTCCTGCTTTCGTGCGATTGTTGCATACTGCCTGGATAATGATAATTGCCTCTTTTTCAAACAAAGTGCTACAGTGATTAACTGCGAATGTTTTCAATTTCGTTTTGTTATTGATTCGGTTAAACAAATATTGTATTGTATTATATAGCGAATTTCTTTCGGATGTGAGCATATGACCGCAGTATGTCAATTTAATTTTTTTTAATGAGCTGGCACTTTGACAACGGTTTCAAGTTATTTTTCATTTTACCCAGTTGTTTGAGGTGAGTAGGCACATATGAACACTTGAACACCATCGTGGTACCATGATATACCCACTGGTTCCTGACGTATATTTTTCTTCCAGTTTGCCGGGTGGCGGCACCTGGGGCGACCTCTGCCGTGTCCGACTGCATCGTGTTCTTTCTGATAACAACACAGCCGACTTGCCATAGTCAATTTCGGTACCGTGTTTGAGGTACCAGTTGGCGAAAGTGTCCAGAAATTCCCATTTTGGGGTAGATTGTCACGAGTTAACTAATAGACTTGCAAATGTAGCTGAAGTACCCAGGTCCACGGTCTGCGTGAACATTGCCAGTAGTAGATTTGATTTGCTATGCCAGATGGAACGGAATAAGATATTTCCCATCACTTTCCTGCAGTCAACTGATGGGTCAGCGGCAGACCCGCCCGCGAGACTGTGACGCTGGTTCTTAGTGAACGAGGAACGACGACTGAAGTCTGCGCTTGTGCGTGCGCGCAGCGCGTACAAAAGCTCGTACGCCTGTCGTCGTGGTGCAAAATAAATATTGCGACCGAGCGCACTGTGACGACATTACCGTCATGTTACGGCCGGGCAGCTGCAGAAGCAGGCGTCGCCGTGGGCGGGCGCGTGACGGTGTGATGAGGTGGCATGCACCGTGCGAGCTTTATGTCCGGACGCCAAGAGGCATCCGTCCGGTCCGGCCGACGTCGTAATTTGGACTGTATCCACGGCCGGACTGTCCCTCCGTATGGACGCCGTCGTATCACGCTATATGACGTCACGTAACCGGACGCTTATTAGTTACAGCAGTTGTCGAGCCCAGCCAACAGTCTATGTCGAGTGGCGAAAATGCCTGAGAAAATTAAGAAATAATAAGCCGCGAATCGTATCAATGTCCCTGAATGACCACGGTGTGAGGGCGGTAGCGTGCATAGGCCTACGTGGTCACGAGCTGTCGCTCGGCATTGTTACTAGTAGGACATTATTACACAATGCGCCGTACAGTATGCCGTCTTCTTCAAATTTTTTAACACATCATGCACCAGTATAGCCTAAACACAAGGTCTCCTTTGAAACTCGAAATGGGACTGTATCGCTGTATACACCCACGACTGCTGCATGGTTCACCCATTGCAAACTTTTAAAATGCAACAGCCCATAGGCTACAATTGTGCAGAGCCTAACTACTGTCGTTTTCATTTGTTTTGTTTTTAGTGTTCATTGCATTTGAGCATTTGTGTATTTCTGTGCTGCCTTTACATGGCGTAATAAATAAATAAATAAATAAATAAATAATAATAATTACAGACCACCTTAGTGGTTAAGGAATTGGGAATGTATTGCGATAGCGACGACACGCTATGTAAATAATTATTCGTTTAGAAAATAGGCTTCAGCCGAATATTGGATTTACTTTACGGCGCGTTTTGGCGGTGTTCACGCGTTCGGCTATAACTCCGCCGAAAGTCGAAGTTAATTTAGCATTAACGGGACTTAGGTTAAGGAAGTGTATAGTTAAGGGTGCTATTCCATACCCGGGACGAAGTCTGCGGTATACGATTGCCTTGTTCCGTTTGATGATGAACGCATGGAAACCAGTCTAAGAGTCTAGATGGGTCTATGCTGCAATTATTATTAGTCCACATCATAGTACTATACGTACGTAGATGTGGCCTATTGTTACCTACCGAGTAGCGTGGTCTGTCGGTCTGTTTGTCGGTCTGTCACACTAGTGAGCCGTGCAAAAACGGCTGAAGTGATCGAGGTGCCGTTTGCGTTGTAAAGTCGGGTGGGCCGAAGGAACCACGTATTAGATATAGTCGAGAGCTTCGAGCCAAATACTGTATTGTGGGCATTCCACACAATACAGCCATTCTAGTTGGCATTTACATTTACATTATACAGCTTAGGACAGAAACCAGACGGACAGTTCATAATGGCGCCTCATATGGGGAAGGCGCCTCGTCGATAATGAGAATTGTTCGTGTCAACATTGACTCTTAGCAGGTTCGTTCACACCGGATGCGTCGCGTTGCGTTGCGTTGCGGTGCCGCGCGTCATTTTCGCCGCAACATACCGCAATATGCCGCAAGACGCCGCGATGGAACGCACCGCATGCAGTGTGAACGGACCTTTATACACGCGCGTGTTTGTGTGTTTTCTCGCACATGTTTCCCGTTGCGCGGCCTGTCCGTGCGTTGCGTGAGCTATCGATTTCGGTGTCGACAATCGCGACCACACAGCGTGACACTTCGCAGTGCGTGAGTAGTGGCTGCAGCAGCAGTGATACAGGCGGCGGGCACTTATAGTTGCGCATGTAAGCCGACCGCCAACGCAACAGATCAGGTTTTACTATTCGCTGGTCCCAATCTATCAACGCATTCGCCGAACCGTACCTATAGTATACAGCGTTCGCTGTTGCTGTCACAAACCGGTCGCGTCCGTACGGATCCGGTCCTATTATTTCTAGAGTACATCGCCAGCGAAACCCTTAGAGACCAGAGATATTGATTTCTGGACCCGTAGTTGTTCATTCTGTCGTCTTTCCTTGGGACCGTTACTGAAATTAGTAATACGGCCTGGTGTAGTCGCTACCGGAGTCGCATGTTTGGTGGCATCTGGCACCCGTACATGTGGGATTAACAGGGCCGTCGACGGGGCGGGGGCACGGGGCAAGCTACCCCGGGCCCCGCATTGTCGGAGGAGCCCGCGATTCCTCGGGGGTAAGGCAGCCTGCAGGGGCCCCGTGAGTGAGCGTAGTTCCCCCGGACCCCAAACTGGCTCTCAACGGGCCTGGGTTAGCCTATACAGTGTGGATTATATTGAATTTATTTAGTCCATAGAAACTACACTATTTTCGTTCCAGTCTTTACTCCTCTATGTATGTTTTTGCTACAGCTTTAAAACATAGGCCTATACCTTTTCGAACAAATTTGAGGAAACTCGAATGGAGAGTTTTTAGTACCGTCGTTGTAAAAACTCGGAAATCGGTTCGTGACGTCTATCTGGAAATACGCTTTTTACGTTCGCTATATGCTATTGCCGTTCCGTCTGTCGTCTGTCTGTCGTCTGTAACGTTCGTGCGCCCTACTCCGCCGGTTGAAAATTTCGGAAGTTTTTCTTCGCCGTTTGGTACCTTGGCCATCCTTTGACATCCACGGAAAATTTTACGGAGATCGTCCCAGGGGAACCCCTCCGTCGAGGGATATAAACGGAAGAGGGGTAGCCAAATATAGCGATTTTAGAGCTTTTCGAGGCGATATTTTAGAAACGGTGCAAGATAGGAGGTAAGTTAGTGGTAAACACTGATAGGAAGTCGTATATGAGCTTTCGATTGGTACCAAAATCAGTGACCTTGAATGACCTCGAACGGCGAAATGACCCATATTTTGCGTTATTTTATCGAATTTGGTTGTTTCCGGGGAACATTGCGTAAAAGTGGTTGACAAAGCCATAACTATGGACAATTTACGATTACTATGTCTAGTAGTAAATGTCTGCAGAGGGACCGCGCGACGCCCACGGTATAAACATTCGATAACTGCAAGGTGAAAATTCCGTAGCAGATTCATAAACTCAAGACTTAATGTGCAGTACTTGCCTAGCTATCGTCTTCATAAGAATTCGTATATGAGCTTTCGATTGGTACCAAAATCGGTGACCTTGAATGACCTCTTTCACTCCCGGCTTAAAACCTACCTCTTTCACAAATCCTACCCCCCCCCTAGTTTTCCTTTTTTCTCCCGGACTGCC
>Ga0209780_1003838_pt1 | contig 11372 bp, 4 predicted proteins | sample WorMetexBAHAMAS2_FD_187384 | JGI IMG/M metagenome (GOLD analysis project Ga0209780, IMG submission 187384) | Marine gutless worms symbiont microbial communities from Max Planck institute for Marine Microbiology, Germany - Inanidrilus exumae... | ecosystem: Host-associated > Annelida > Digestive...
GCCTGAGTAGGGTGCACCAACGTCACAGACAACAGACAGACAGACAGACAGACAGACGGACGGACGGCCGATAGCATATAGAAAACGTAACGTAATACGTTGACGTTTGCTAAAAAGCCGTTAAAAAGCAGTGCTATTTAAGTCAACTGTAAATGTAACTGAAATGGAAAAATAACTGAAAAATATAAAAATGAACATGAAGTATTGCAATGGGTAATCAAAACAATTTTACAGGCATTGATGGTTAAAGTTTTAAAAGCGATTTAATTGTGCAAATTAATCGCTTTCAGCGTGAAGCTTTTTTCTTTGTGGGTCACAATCACGTCTGCTTATTATTGCGACAAATAATGATTTAATCAGACTATAATACAGATGCAGTGTTTTACACACTGACTAGAATTTCGTGCAAAATAACTAAATAAAAAATATAATAACTTTGAAAAAAACTGAAAAATTGTAACTGTAATTGTAACTTAACTGAAAAATTAAAAAATCAATAACCGCAACTAAAACTATAACTGAAAAATCACAACTGTAACTGAAACTGAAACTAAAAAACCGTAACTGAAATAACACTGGGAGTCCGGCTATATAACAGCCAGCTAATATGTATATAGCCTAGTTAACTCAGCCTAGCCATCCCTCCGTGGGTAAGGTACTGTCGGAGACCACGTCCCGATAGAGAATAAACGGGAACTTTTGCATGATATTTACAACCCATCCGATATGGCGTTCCTACGAATTTGGCGCAGATACTAGAACCGGTATCCAGGCTTACTTATTTTCTTACATATTTACTTATTTAGAAGAACGTTCTGTGAGCAGGACTGCTGTATTATTCGGTTACTGGTGCTGACTCTTATCAAATCCGCCGAACCAGAAGCGCATTTCTAGCTTAATTGGGTTTGATAAAGCACCAAAAAGCGGATGTGCTGCCAAGTAACGTGGCTGGCGATTTTCGTATATTCTCTGAAAATTATGCCATTAGGACGCGGTGGAAAATGAATAAACCATTATCCGTCATCACTGCCGCAATTTGGGTTACGGAAATGATTTTAATCTTAGCGCATTAGTATGTCGCCTGCGGGAACGGTTGCGAAGTATTATGATGAGTACATTTCTGTGTGTGTGTGTCTGTCTGTTCGCGAGGATATCTCCGGAACCGCACGCGCGTTTTTTACCATTTTTTGTGCACGTTGCCCTTGGCAGTGGCTCGGTCCTACTTCGGCGTTGTTGCTATAAGTTATGTACTTCCGGTTTTTGTGATGACATGTTTTTCCTATAATGGGCCATATAGCGGTATGAATTTCGCTACAAAGGACCGATTTCGCAAATTCAGACAAGAATCAATTTCCGATTATTAAAGGGCATAATTTGACTAACTATTTCGACATTACCTGCAAACTGAAGTAAAAGAGGAACAAAGAAATTTGATAATAATGGGAAGAATTACCCGAACGCACGTCGGCGTAGCTACTGTTACTATGGCAACGGTGAACGTTGGCGGAAAAACAAATATACTTTGATGCATGGACGTAGGAAAGCGAAGTTAATTTACCGTTAGTGGGACTTAAGTTAAGCAAGTATATTCATCTTTATTCACCATAAATGGTAGCACAGAAAAAAAGAAAGCAACATGCAGCTTAACTAAATCACAAATATATAACAACAACCGTAATGTATATCGACAATGACTGAAGACTGAGAGACAAGAGTACAATATAAAAAATAATATTCAAAAATGGCTAATCATCTGACAAAATATTTTATTTAGCAACATAAGTGTCAAGAGGCCGCTTACAATGTGCATACGTGCAAATAATAAAATCAGTAAGTTATACATAAAACTGCTAAAAATAAAACATGAAATATACAAGTACAATAAGCGATTACAAACAATATACGAAACTGTTATTTAAAATCTATGTAAAAACTAACTTTACAATGTCGCAGCAACTTCTCGGATGTTAAAAAGGACTTAAAACTAGCTAAAGAGTTAAATCAGTTTTACGCGGAGGTAGCTCGTTCCACATAGTTAGAATTCGGTAACTGTTGTGTCTGATCCTGCTTTTACAGTTTGATAGGTATAGTTGGCGTTGGTGGCGGCGGTTAAGTGTGCCATTGCACACCGTGGGCGAAGTCTAATATTTACGATTGCTTTGTTACATGTGTGAGAAATCCCGCCCCATTATCGACAAAATATTATATATCCGGTTTTCACCTAAAATTTACACTTTACCACCAAACTATTAAATCATGTTTTCTCCAAAAGTTATGACCAATGAATGATAATATTCTTTTGTATTAAGGCCGTCTACAGGAAATATTTTGTTGTCTTTTCAGCCTCAACTCAATTACCGCTTTCTGTGCTGTTAAAGGACTTTTCAGGTTGTCCTTTCGCCGAGGTACCACCCCCTCCAAAGATGGTACCGGGTGTAAATTTTTGACCCGCGACCCGACCCGACCCAGGAGTCGTTGACCTGGTGACTTGACTCGACCAGACCCGGTCAGTGAACGTTCTAAAAATCTATCAAGCAGAAGCTATCTGGCAACTACAAGGACGCTGCAACCAGAGTACGTGACGATACGTACGTGGGATGAAGCTGCCCTCCGCAACTTAGAACATCCGACTCCTGCTATCCAGCAGTGTCTATATTAATGGTCGGTTGTTGTCGTGGAAAGAATAGGTCGAGTAATTTGTGAGATCAAGGTTAACTTGACAAAATACACTACTCGTTTGCTGCAAACAGTGCTACAAGAACCACAATTGTTGAACCCCAAACCGAGTCAAACTCCGGGTATGACATACTGACCCGTGACCCGACCCAAAATTGTTGACCCGGTGACCCGTGACTCGAAACCTGTTCCAACTCTGGTACCTTCGTCAGAGAGAATTTATTTTGTCGCGTTCCGGCTTTCTGCTCGGATAACGCCTCTACACCTTGCTCTGGCCAAGGCGAACTTTCCGAGTGGCTTCCACTTAGCATCCACATGTGACGTTCCCCGGATTGCTTCATTATCTCATTACTTCACTCGTCATCTTTCTGTCTGGAATGACAAAGATATCCGCTGGAATGTCGGTCGAGACAATAATTTCTATTCGCTATCATAAGTGCCATTGATCAAACCTTCCATTTAAACCCCGTACAGAATAATGTCCAAACGATATTTTCCACTTCCGCTAGGAAGAATCTAAAACCTTATACTTCCGGTTAATTTCTAATAATTTAAAGTCCGCTAACTGTAAACTTAATTATTTTTTTGACTGCAGAAATATTTAGCCTCAAAGGACAACGTATAGATAACTTCCCCAGTATTTTATAAATTGCCTTTTTTGGATTTTCCCATAGATTCACGTTATTTTATGAGTTCAATAAAAAGGGACAACATTTCCCCTTTCTAATAATGCATTACCCATAATTTAATTCCCCTGTTTATAGGTGTCAAATGTAATTAGGAAAGCAACCGCATTCCTCCTATGGAGCGCAACACACAGCCGCTGGAACAAGAACATGGTTTCTGTCGTATCCTCAGTAACTAATGATGCGTTTTCCGATCTTCTGAACTAATTCAACGGCCTGCCGTCTCTACTGCAACATGAAAAAGACGTGTGTCACAGATAGAGCTCCATATTTAGCTGTCTTGCTGGCCGATGCTTTGTTGGCACCTGCTCCTGGTTTTGTGGCCGTCTGGCCTATGTGCGACTCGGCATAGGTATCCGGAACTGACACATTCCATTACCATTACTATTACTCACCTAGCCATTGCGACCTATTGCTAAACGGAGTAGTGTGGTCGCTCGCTCGCTGTCTGTCTGTCTGTTGGACACGTTCGTGAGTCCCACAAAAACGGCAGTACCGATCGAGATGCCGTTTGGGCTACTGACTCGGATGGGCCCAAGGAACCATATATTAGGTGAGGGTGCAGATCCCTCCATTGGAAGGGGCAATTTATGGGGGAATGTGGCGACCCATTGTGAGCAGAGATGGTCGAAGCAACAGATCGGCGCGACGCGTCAACTTGCGTCAGCCAATCGCAGGCTCGCAGCGCAGGCCTAAAAATAGCACGCGATATTGCGTGCTCAGCGAAGTATCGACAGTGCGAATATTACAATATAATGTTGAAACCGTTTAAACGATATGTTTACCGGCTGCAAACGATTGAGGATTTGATGTTAATGTTGACGCTGATGTTGATGTCTTTGCTATAGCCCTCCTTTTGATGTTATCCGCAGAAGTGCTTGTAAGTGCTGTTTGAAAATAAAAAAAATTTTCAGTGCTCGAGCAAATTGTTCTGGTTTATCGGACACTTTCCGAATGTCATGTGGTAGCTTGTTTCACTGGTTCGGCCCGGACACAAAAAACCGCGCCGACCGAATCTGTCAGTGTTGGCGCGCGGCACGACCAGGTCGCCGTGGTCAGTAGAACGAAGTCGTGGTCGATGTACATCTGTGTGCGCAGGCGATGCGGCCTGTCGTCATATTACTTTGACCACTTGTTATCCCCGCGAATGCGAGGGAATATGTTTTCTCCGACGTTGGTTTGTGTGTGTGTGTCTGTCTGTTTGTGACGACGATAACTAAAAAAATTGTGGACGGATTTGCACCAAATTTTATGCGAAGGCAGCTGTTAGTGCATAAATATGTGCCTTGCTGTCCCGCTCATTCTCTATTTGAAGTGCTACTGTTTTAATCTTTGTTGAGCAAATAAAATGAATGAATGAATGAAAAAAGGTTCATAGGGGGAAAGGGAAGACCAAGTTCGTGTTTCATTACGATCGGTAGAGGGATGTGGAAGTAACGGTCAAAAACTCCGTAAACCGGCGATTGTTTTCAAAAAACGGCGATTGTTTACAAAATAGCTCCGTCAGAAAATTCGAAACTAGCGGGCCGCAAAATAGTAAGTGTGGAAAGTGTTGCCAAGTGTTGGCGACAAAAGCGCTTTCGCGGGGATTTGTACTCTGTCAGAGTACTTTCCGTCTAGTTAGTATTAGCATCATGTCTGTTGTGTGCAACAGATGCCACGTCGTAGCAGCATTGCGAGTCTGTACGGCGGAAGTAGTGAAGGAAGCATCGAGTCATCCAGCCACGAGGACCTTGCGTCACCAGTCGACGGTCCCACGAAGCGCGAGCGCCGCAAAGCCATCTTCGACGGCGAGGCAAGTCGCTCGACTAGGCCTACACGTCGCAGTATAAAAACAATCGGCGACTCATTTAACCTTTTTATGCCGCATCACAGCGTTAGCTATAGCGATATCGGCCTATTGGTGTGGTGGACTGGCGTAGTGGTAGCGTCGTTGGTCTAGATCAACGAAGTTAACCTACGCTAAGCCCGGTTAGTACTGGGATGGGTGACCGCATTAGAGGCGCTTTGCGTAATGCGCCATACAAATAATGCGTATACTTCATACTTTACTTTACGATGAATGAACTTAACAGGTTGTGAAACATTATTTCGAAGTCTCACATTGCAAATGTATTAACTTACGCCAAGATTAACTTACAGAATCTAAATGATATGAGGTCGGGAATGGCTGCAAATTTTGTTAAAGCACATATAAATCCAAAAAATGGTTGTGCAAAACTGCAAAACCATTCAATAGCAAAACACGAAGAGAAACTGCAGCATATGAGGTTGTAATTTGACGCGTTTTGCTTAACAATTGTGACCTGTGGCTTTACTCAGTACAGTTTACTCAGTCTAGGAGGCGGCGTGGCGTAATGGTAGCGTCGTTGGTCTAGATCAACGAAGTTAACCTATGCTGAGCCGGGTTAGTACCGGGATGGGTGATTGTGTCCGGGTTCGACTCCAGGAGGCGGCACTTTATTTCGGTATGTAACCAACCACCCAGGTCGACTCAGCCTTCTACCCTCCGTGGGGCGGTAAAATGAGTACCAGCTAAAGGGCGGTGATGTTCTGCGGCTGGGGAGTAAAGGCAGACATGGTGTAATTTGCAGGTAAAACTGTGTGATCCATGTCTGAGCGCATTTGAGGCGCTTTGCGTAAAAAATGCGCTATACAAATCGACGTATACTTTACTTTACGTATGCTATTGTTACACACGAAGGAGTATCGTAGTCGGTCTATGTGTGGTGTGTGGGGGGTCTGTCTGATTGTCAAGTTCGTGAGTCCTGCAAAAATGGCTGAACCGATCGAGATGCCGTTTGGGGGCTTAGTCGGCTGAGCCCAAAAAACATGTATTACATGGGGTGCAGATCCCCAAGTGAAGGGGCAATTCTTATGGGTTGTCTGCCACATTGAAAAGCATTGGGAGCCTTTGCTGCGGTGTGTACAAAAACGGCTGAAACGATCGCGATGCCATTTGGCGGGCTGACTTACCAAACCAAGATCGGACGAATCCATTCGCCACCGCGAGGGGTGACAAGAACGGCGATTCGGCCGTTTGCCCAATTACTGTGTACGGACACTTGGAAAGCAGAGGAATGCTGCCAAAGTGTACGGACAATTCGGCGGCACTGCCCAAGTGTTTCGGGGACACATCGGCAGTGCTTGCCGAAGTGTCTTCCTGCCGAAGTGGCACTGGCCGGTAACCTTTCGGAATGAATCCAAGGTTTGGGAAGAACGGATGGAGGAGGCGAGAGAATTCCGGTCGCGTACGTTTACGACATTTTACCGCTGCGGGCTCATTTCGGTTTGTCGCACGTTAACGAGTGACGGGTTCGTTCGGCCGCTGGTCCGGCAGGCAGACGTGTCTGCGGCGTCATTTCACGGATAAGGAAGTCGATATGTGCAACAGGAAGAAGCCGGATGGGATTGGCGGGGAGGAGGTGTGACGCCATTAGCGCTGAAGGTGGCAATTTGCAGCAATAATTGGATGACGAGCTACCGAGCTGCGGATAACGAACGACGGGCGAGCAAGTTGGCCGCCGGCTGATCGAGTTTGATCACGCCGAGTAACTACCTACCTACCTACCGCACACGCTTCACTAGCCCTTTTCCAACCGTAGTGAGAGCGTACCCACCGTACGTACGATATTTCTGAAACGTACGTAATGTACGTCACGCGTACGTTATTACCCACGCCGAAGACAGTCGCGGGGATAGGTTTTTACCCGCGACGCTATGCTAGCGCGGTATGCTGTCATCGTGTGTCCGTGTGTCTGTCTGTCCGTCACAAGTCGGATTTTGACACTTTGACCACTTTGACCACTGATTAGTGTCCGTAAACACTTAGACACATTGTACCTGAGTGGTTACGGACACTGGTAGTGGTTAAAGTGTCAAAACCTCACTATTTCGACATCCAGAATATGACATAATCTACCTGTGTACAACATTTGACGACTCTATAGCTTCCTCCAATCTAGAGATATCTCGTTAACATTTTCATCATCAGCATGCTAATTTTAGTTCGCGGTTATAAATACGAAATGCTGTCGAAAAAAACGTAAAATCGTGACAGAAATACGCTTCTGCATCCATGGCTGCAAGCTCTTTTTTTAGATCGACTCCTCCGAGTCGACCTAATAAAGTGGGTCAGAAATGTCCGTCCGTCTGTCCACAAAAAGTTTCTTCGATTTCAATGAAATTTGGCATGTACGTAGAGGTCGATGAGTGATGCACAACGGTATGCAGTATGACCCGATCCAAGGTCAAGGTCAAGGTCACGAGCCTCTGAAGTACGGAAATTCGGCCATTTTAAACGGCTATCTCCTGCTCCATTTATAATGGGGGCTGGCAAATGACCACGGATTCTTAAGCTAGGGGCAATACCTGAAGCTTATCGGGGCCGGATTTACGATTTTTATCCAAGTTGTTGTGTCACGTGACTTTGAAGTTGGCAGTAACGACAGTTGTGATTCTCGAAAATTATTTCTTCCGAGATCAATGAAATTTGGTATGTAGGTAGAGGTTGATGAGTGATGCATGACGGTATGCAATATGACCCGATCCAACATCTAGGTCAATGTCGCAAACCTTTGAAATTCGGAAATTCGGAAATTCAACCATTTTCGAAGGCTATCTCCTCCCCCATTTATAACGGCGGCTGGCAAATGACCACGGATTCTTAAATTAGGGCACAATAGCTGAAGCTTATCGGGGTCGAATATGTGATTTTTGTTCTAGTCTTTGTGTCACGTGACTTTGAAGTTGGCAGTAAGTACGAGTCGACCGTCAGTCCCGTGTGGGGCTAATTTTATTACTGAATGCATCGAATAATTCTCATATCTCAGTTTCCCCAGTTTCTTGCTGACGTCTGCCCCAAAATGCGTGTGCGGCGCGAGTGCGTTGTTCACCCGTCAGGCTCTAAAAGCTTCTGCGTCTGTCATACTGATGCTGTGTACATGTGTGATGTGACTCAATCACGCACTAGTCCAGGCTGCGCTAATGACAGTATCTTGTACGCACCAGCTGATAATCGGCTGCCATATATACAGGGTAGGAGACCACACCATTACGCCGCTGTGAATCAAACTGGCTCCACAATATACGCCTATACGATTGTCGGTAACTTCGCGAAGTTGACAGTGATTTATGACAATGATTTATTTGTTCAAATGATAAAATAGCAACGATAGCAATAAAACATAAAACATTTGAACCGGACAAACCAGGCTGGATAGCAGCACTCATGGATGACCGATTTTAGGCCGCATTGCAGCATTGCAACTTATTGCTACAGACGGAGTAGCGCGGTCGGTGTGTCTGTGTGTTATACTGGTCACGTTCGTGAGCCCTGCAAAAATGGCTGAACCGATCGAGATGCCGACTGGAGGGTAGACTTGCGTGGGCTCAAGAAACCGTGTAATAGATGGGGTTCAGATCCCCCGAATGAAAGGGGAAATTTTCGGGGTTGTCTGACCTATTGAAAAGCATTGTCGGTCACTGCTGCAGAGTACGCAGCAAAAAATCAGTAACGGAATCAGCGCGACAGCTGCACCCGACTGCATTGCTCCTGACTGGCCGGTGCCACATTTTTGACTTTTCCCCAAAACATCAGCCCCCCATGCGATTCGGCCCGTCTTCGAAATTCTTTGACGACTTGTGAAGTCTCGTCTTCCTTACTAAACCATTGAATAGCCAGTGCGACATCAAACCAACGGTTACCTTCCCAGTCGTAGGACGTCACCGCCCTTTGACCGGTACCAATTTATACGTCTTGGAGATAGGGGCACTTGCGTGTGAACAACTTGCCTAAGGTTATTTACCTGAAAGCGGAACGGCCGAGAGACGAACCCGGGACCTTCGAACAGCGAGTTCAATGTCCTAACCGGTTGGTTGCAGCGTGGCACAGTGGTATAGAACGTCTGTCTGTAACCGGCGAACTTTCCATGTTCTGCGCTCGATCTGCAGCTGATGGGTGACCACTTATGTAGGTAAACCGTCCGCTACAAGGTCAGCCAACTAGGCCAACTCAGCCATTCATCCTTTCGAGGTCGACAAATAAGCAGTGAGCTGTAATCGGATGTGCGTTGCTTCGCTCGGGTAACGCCATCTGGTGAATGCTTACGGAGTAAACACAGGATGGTTCATTCCATTCGTGGATAAACATGTGGGTGGCCGGTAAAACTGTGTGATCCATCTAACACGTGCCATTCCTGAGCGCATTAGCGGTGGTTTACGACGATGCGCTATACAAATCGACGTTTACTTTACTTACTTACTTACTTACTCGCAGTCCGTTATTATCCGTCTGTTTGTTTACACTCTATCTTTTGAACCGACTGACGTTTGAACTTGCGCTCGTGTGTGGAAAGGTCATGACTACAGCCTTCCTGGAATTGAAAGTCGAGGTCACAGATCAAGGTCAACGGTTGCGCTCATGGGTGTGGTAGCGCAGTAACGCCGTCGGTCTGACCTCGATCCTTGATGCAGGACAGTATCTCTGATGTTGCGACGTGTGTGGTTGCAGAGTCTGCGTCAACAGAGTACTGCGGTTGAAGACACGGTGTTGTCTGCGCCAGAGTCGGAAGATGAGGCCGACAGTTACAGCACCAGCGACTGGTAATGGTCCATACACCATCAGTCATGATGCCATACTTAAATGTAAAAAGGTAAAAGCGTAGGTTTGTATAGCGCTTAACTATGAAACTGATATGTAAAGCGCTCGGGACGACACGTGTTAAAGAAATCACACAGTTTTATCTATCTGCCACCCACACGTTTATCCACGAATGGAATGGGCCATTCTGTCGTTACTTCCAACCGCAGAGCATCATCGCACTTTGGCCGGTACTCATTTCCCGGCCCGTAGAGGGTAGGAGGCTGAGCTGGCCTGGGTGGCTGGTTACATACCGCGGTGGTAGTACCAACCGACCGATAGTGCAGCGGCCGGTGATCGAGTTGCACGCCCGACGCCGTAACCACCAGACTACCGATCCACTTACATACTTACACTTATACTCACTCTTAACTCATTCTTGCATTCACAAAATTCACAGGAAATAACGCTAACACACAGAGTGAAAGTCACATTATTGCTTTTATGAGTGTAGACGTGCACTGTGAAATGAAAATAATGATTACCACTAGGAGGCATTCACTAGAATGTATACGTCCGCCAAGACACATTGCTCAGTGTCATTGATGGCAAGCCTAAAAATTTTAAAATGGGTCACGTGATCCTGACCACGTCCCTTTCAGGGATGGTTTGTCATTCGGCTGCATTTTAGTTTCCGATAAGTGGTACCATTTTTGCTTAGTGATATCGACGAAGTTACTCTACGTCGAGCCCGGTTAGTATTCAGACAGTTGAACGTTTTGCGGATATACTATCTCTGCGTCCACCAGTCACTTGCTGGAGTGACCCCTGCGTACCTCGCTGATGACTGCTGCCTGCTGTCGGAAGCCGGCCGTCGCCCGCTGCGGTCGGATTCCAATGAATTGCGGAATCTGCTAGTACCGCGCACACACAGCAAACTGGGTGACAGAAGCTTCTCAGTCGCTGGTCCTCGCCTGTGGAACGACCTTCCACCAAGGCTACGACGGCCGGGACTGTCATTTGACACTTTCAAACAATCTCTGGAAACTTACTTGTTTGGCGACCGAAGCGCATAGTGACTCTTGAATTTATATGCGCTATACAAATAACTCTTATGTATGTATGTGTATGTGTCTAACCAGCCACCCAGGCCAACTCAGCCTGGCCATCCCTCCGTAGATAGGCGCAATGAGTGCTGGTGATGGTACTGGCGATGGTTTCGGCCACCGCGAGGGAAGAAACAGCGAGTTTTGTGTAACAATAGGCCCTGTTAAGAGGAGCTGCTGGCATATTGATCTAGTCGGTTAAAAGCGCCGGCTGCTAAATGAGTCGTCTATTCGGCCGATGTCGGTCGTATGCTGGCTTAATTGGGTCTAACAACTCTCGCTGGCTCAGAGTGAATGGCATATATCTGGCTGGAATTCTATATG
>Ga0209780_1003839_pt1 | contig 11371 bp, 9 predicted proteins | sample WorMetexBAHAMAS2_FD_187384 | JGI IMG/M metagenome (GOLD analysis project Ga0209780, IMG submission 187384) | Marine gutless worms symbiont microbial communities from Max Planck institute for Marine Microbiology, Germany - Inanidrilus exumae... | ecosystem: Host-associated > Annelida > Digestive...
GTCTTGACCCCCACCTGTAACATCGGTGGATCGGCTGCTGGGAGGGGGGAGGGGGGAGTGGGGGACGGTCAGCTGACCAGTGATGTGCGGACTGCGGAACCGTCCATGGACTGACGTTGATCCACAGCGATTTTGGATCCATGGACTAACAGCGGATCTGCGGCCACAAAAATTGTGGAAACAGACTGACACGGATCCTATTACTTAATATTTTGTTTATAGCGCTGCTACTCTTTAGAAATTATGAACTGTGAGCGAAACAAATTATCAGCAGTTACATGCTATTATTTCGTTGGTTAATGAGCATTCCGTACTTGTACCATCGGTAAATTTTAATCAGGTTATTTATAAAAAGTGGATCTTTTTTAGCCACAACGTGTAGCACTGCATAGGCTCTCTGAGGACGTGGACTAACTGCGAATTAAAGATTGCAGTACTTCTACGGACGCGGATCTTTGGTCAGGATCAATGAACTGACGCGGGCCGAAAATTTGAGGATCCGCACATCACTGAGAAAAGAGGCTCCGCTGCCATTGCAAACAGGCGACTACAGTTGCGAATTTACTGTATCTGTTATAGGTTCAATATTTTCCCACAATATCACTGTTATTTCTGAATATTACAACATCTATCTTGCTTTTACTGCCATTGAATAACATAATTACACTTCTTCCTTCCAGTACATAAACACACAGCCGGCCGACAGTCAAACGCGGTATTTCCAAGTTCCAACGGCGCTATTATCCTAACTTGGGATTTTCCCGGTTGACGTGTTGCGTCATCTTCTGACCAATCAAACGCTGGATATATGGGTCACCTATTACGTAGTCATGTTTTGTAAACATATCGCTGCGGAGGATCAAATAGTTTGATTGAGTATTTTCTAGAATCACATGAGCGACGAGCAAAACAGGGAGTTCGATAACGTTAGTAACACTGTACGATGATTGCCTATAACTAAACATTTTTGACAGTCACTTATTCAGGAACCAGTTTTGGGACGCTTTTGATCGATGTTTATGGATCTCTTTGTTAGGATACTTTCACTATGGATCCTTTCACTATAGACGTATGACACTGTCGTCACTTGTTTTGGCGTTTCCTGTGAATTTATATCCATAAATATCTTTGTTATTGGTATAATAAGTTATAATTCGTACCTATAATGTGTATTTATTGATTCTGTTTGTCTCAAGTACAATTATCATGAGTTGTGATGAATAAAAATTGAGGAATGAAATAAGTATGTAACTAAGATTTATCTGGATATAGATTCAGTAGGTTAGATGATTAGAGCATTAAGTAATGTGTAATTTATTATCCATAAATCTTGGCATGTTGAAAATTATTCACTCTTTTGTGATGTGAGATCGTACTATAAGATTGCATGCAGTGAGACGCAAGCTTTTGTTGTATAGTGTTCTACAACATGAAATGTTGAATAGGTTGTAGTAAATTTAGAGTTCACGGCAATAGTCCACTATTCCTTGTAGGAAGAAGAGGGCAAGGCCATAACGGCCAAGATGGCTACACGTCGTCGGGGTCGTAAGCCGGCAAAATTTGACAGCAAGTTGAAGCTGGAGAGAAGTCAGCAAAGTGCACGAGAGTGCAGAGCACGCAAGAAGCTCCGATACCAGTATCTTGAGGAGTTGGTAGCCAGCCGTGAAAAGGCGATCATCGTTCTGCGGAAAGAACTTGATGCGGTATATGTTCTAAAACAAAATAACGCTAGTTATTGTGACACGTTGCTAGTTTACAACTACTGCCATGATGTGACTGTTCATGCTTTAGATTCTGTTTGTTGGTACACTGTCTATTATACATTTATACACTCACACACTGTACTTTTCATTTATTATTTTGCCATCTGATGTCTCTTCTTCTCGAGTTCCACAAGAAGTATGCGAACAGGCTGATCCATTACTCATCATTTGTAACAGCCTAGGAGGTGGCAAGATTTCAATTAGGATTAATTATTTTTGTCGTCTTAATATGCTGCCCTTTAACTTGCTGAGTTTTTGGTTTGTGTCAGTAGTTTGATACTGTGGGTTGTGTTCAGCCTGAAATTTCAACGGTGATGTTTGTTATTCTTATAGCCTTAGTCCTGTCCTGCCTTAATGATCAATGCTAAGTTCTTGACCTTGAAGGTTGAGATGGTGCAGCCGCAAACTGGTGCCACAACAGGTGCTGTGCCACCACCTCATGAACTCAACCAAAGATAACAGTCATCTTTAATTCTGCCACTATTGGCCCCATTATGTGAAAACATGATGTCATCCACAAAATTGCAGTACCGTACGTAACACATTGCGTTGTCATCAGAGGACGAATGAGTCATTGTAGGCACAGGTAAGAAAATTTTGTGAAGGTTGGTCTAACTTGGTCATGTGGTATTTAACCGTGCGACACTGTGCTAGTGCACTTTATGCAATGTTTAAGTGTATGTGTCACCAGTCAAGAGTTCCATCTGAACAGATTCAGCTGGTTTATGGCACAGAGGATACCCATAGGCTGCGTTGTTTTGGAAGGCAATTTAGGTATCTGCAAAAATAATAGTACTTCCCTATGTCCCAAACTCTTGAACATAAGCCAGTATTTCTGCCTTTTTCGCAATGGCACATCGATCAGCGCAAGTGTAGTGTTGTCAACTTAGTTAACCGTTGCCAGTTTATCACACTGAGTATCCACCTTTGTTTACAACACGATGGGCATGACAGCACATCACACGAGTTTCTCTGCAACAGCTGAGAGTTGTTGAGATACATGAATGGACAGACATACAGACATGCAGATCGCAGTACTTCACACCCCTCCAGGAGTGAAGTAATGAGAACAAATTATGTGACATTAATTATTAGGCTGCATCACAGCAATAGCTAGATGCAGCCTATTGCTACAGGCAGAGTAGCATGGTCTGTCTGTTGGTCACATTCATGAGCCCTGCAAAAAGGGCTAAACCGATCGAGATGCCGATTGGAGAGTAAACTGAAGGAACCACGTATTAGATCAGGGTCAACATCCCCCACGGGAAGGGGCGATTTTGGGGACCGTCGGCCCATTCAAAACAGTGGGTCTCTGCTGCGGTGTATGCAGCAAAAGTGATCACTGAGTCATCAGCTCCGGCATGCAGTAGAAGGAATAATCCAATCCACAATAATGGAAGGACATGCAATGCAGGCTTTCGTTAAAATTCTTTGACCACTTGTTAAATTATGTGACGCTGATTGTGAATATTCCACCTCAGATGATATGTTGAATGTCTGTTGAATAAAAGATAACTGTTGTTACTATATTGATTGTAGTACAAGACATATTGTCGCGAGATTGATGAAGGCATCGTATCGAAGCCGGTGGAGGAGCTTGTCAACAAACAGTAGTTTAACGATGTTCAAATCCAGCTACAGTGATTGTGGACAGCAAGATGTTATGCGTTGTATAGTCGAATATTAAATTAATTTAAGCGCAAATTATGTTATGTACAGAATGTTGCCTTACTATGTATCTTGAAAGCAAAAGGTCTAAAAGTTTCAAGTATGTGATAAGTTTTATTATGTATTTAACGATTTAGCGGTATTTATTCGTCTGTGGCAAACATGGTCATAGTCAACGTTGGTTTAATGCAACTCTATTAAGTGATTCTCTTGATGTACAGGGTGTTTTGCATGCGTGTAAAGTGAGAATTACTGATTTAACGACTGTTACAGACTGTTGCTATGTGAACCGCTGGTACTGTGATGGTGTACAGGAAAGACGTTTTTTTTGTGAATTACGAGAAAATTATTAACCTTATTAACCGTAAAAGTTGTTTTGTCTGGATGAAGCCCAGCATCACTAAGATTCGTTGCACGCAACTACTACTTTATATGCATTCACCACCTGATAATGTCTGCGAATGCATTATGTTTTTACACTGTTCGTCCGGTCGGACATTGTTACCACGATATCTCGTGAACAGCTTGAACAATTTTGATACAACTGACTGCAAATCATAAGCCCTACTGATGACCTGGTTATTTGGCTCCAAGCTACGCTTCCGCCGAATACTGGCAATTTGGTGGTCTTCACGCGTTCAACTACAACCCTGGCGGATTTTCGGCGCAATCCACAAAGTAGCAATAATTTGAAATGCAGCCGAAATTTTTTTGCCAGGTGAATAATTCACGATTTCGCTGATTTCCCATCAGCAAAATTTCAGGAATTTTGAACACAAATTTCAAAGCCTTGCGACTTCAAGCTGCCATAACTCCACAGTGATTACAGGCTGAGATTGCCAGAAAGTCACTAACAAAATAACCCTCTGCGGGATGTCTAGTTTCCATTTTTACCGTTAGAATCAATTCTAAATAATTCCCGCGGGATGTACGTGGCATACAAGAAATGTACTCCCCAAATTTTCGGCAACATCCGATCTCTGATATTGAGTATACCACACGCTGCTGTGCTGCCTGGTGACCGATATGGAAGAAAAGCAGAATTGGAAACTGAAAATAAGTAACACGGCAAATAACACTGACATCACTCAAGTCACGTCGCAGGCACGTGACACTAGGCGTCATCGAATGCAGGAAGTAAACAACTTGTGCATAGTTAGCATACCGCTTCCAGCCGAATACTGTATTGTGGGCATTCCACACAATACAGCCATCTAGTTAGATGTTGGAGATCCAAGGTCGCACCTTGGTTTACGTTTGTGGTGGCCTGGGCATTTAAACTGACCTTTTATTCACAGTTACTCCACGTTTATTTTGTTCACCAAAAACAAAGCTTTGCACTTTGTGGAGTGGGCTGTGAAGCATGTTTTACACGCCATATGCTCTCAACAGGCAGCGTCAAAGCAATAAGGTGATAAATTAGCTGCTGCTAACACACTTGTTATCAAGCAGATTTTGGGTGGAAGATGCTCACTCTATAGATGTCACAGTGTATAAAACTGTTGGGCGGCTCCAGACTACAGAGATTCAGGAATGAAGACATTAGCACTGTATGTGACAAAATTCAAAGAAGAAAAGAGACAGCTTGGACTTGTGAACAGAATGGACATTACAATACGATATGGTAGATTAACCTGCGCTCAAAAGCTGACGAGATGGCCAGCTTAATTTAGCGCACGGCCCAGAAACGAAAAAATAAGGAAAAAATAAAATCAAAAACCGAATAGCTCAGAAGAAACGGTGCAGGCAATAGTCCATGGAGGTTTTCCGGGAACAGGTTACTATCCAAAGTACTGCACGGCAATATCAAAGGGACAACGAGTCGACACAGACAACCAAAGAAATGGATGGACAACATTTAAGAAGATTTTAAAGATAAGAATATGCATATTAGAGCTGCAACAAACGTGAATCAGGACAGGAAGAAATGGAGAGTGATCTTAAAGCCTCAGCATACCTGATGGACATGAAACAAGAAGCTGTTTGATGAACTTGTACCCACAATAACTGGTGAAACATGTTAACAGCAAACCCTTGATGCTGATAACGTGTACAAGTACATCTACAGGTGGTATAATATATACTAATTATTATATCAACTCAATTATGCATGACAATCCGTTCGTTGTATGATGTCTACAAAATTGATTTAAGGTTTTATGTCCCACTCGACGCAAAATAGGTAATTTCGGATACGTTCTTACTATTCAATCTTTTGGCTAAGCACTGAAGAAACTAAACCAAACACAACAAAATCAAGCAATACAAGGACAAAATGACCTAAGCTAACAACTCGTACACAATACAGCACATAGCAGTCCTGATTATCTTCCCTCTTATCCTCCAGACGAGCACCAGAGCTCAGATGCTGTCTATTGGAGGGGGAGTATGATGTCTACAAAAGCAATCCAGACAATGCAATGAATTCGTTCCCCTACTACGACAAGTTGTCGACAAAGTGCATTACTGACCAGATGTTTGACAAGACAACAGGTGTGTACAGTGTGTCACCTTATTTTTCGCTAAAACCAAAGTCTAAAACCAAAGCTTATCTGAACGGATAAAACCACGTTTTAGACCAAGTGCAGATTAAGCGAAAGAAAAAGTTATTTTGCTTCAGGCTAAAGTCTTAACTCTAAGAAATTAGTGATAATTGCCTATCTAAGTACATTAGGACGGTTTGGTTTAAGACCGGATTGTTCACATTAAGTTTGGTTTAAGACCAAACTATGGTATTAAACTTTGGTTTAAGCGGTAAGTTTGGTTTTAGTCTTTGGTCTCAGACCAAAGTTTAGTGTCACTTCACATTTTGCATTAATTAGGTCTTAATCCGCACTTTTGGTCTTAGACTAAGGTTTTTAGCGAAAGATAAAGTGATCCAGTGTGTCTCAGAGACATGCACAATAAATTAATTCTGTCAGCAGATAAGTCACTCGCTGATGACATAAATGCAGCTAGGAACATTGACAGTATATCTAGCAGTACTGATGTAACAAGCTGTCCACAAGATGCTGACATAGTGTTCTTGCTGCCTCTAAGTAAGCTGTCACTCAGCTCGAAGTTGCTTCGTCTGTTACAATGGTTTCATTCTCGCAGACTCTTGTAACTTCTAAAAGACAATCAATGCACCAACAAATTTTAGCCATGTCTTGCACGGATTAGGCCTATATGTATGTGTTTATTTTAAAGCCAAATATGTACAGAGTTGTCTGGAGGTACATGAATGAAATCAATAAATGGCAGTTTCTGGTTAGACTGCAGTTAATAGCATCTTCAACAGAAAGAGTTACTGCCAATAAACAAGTTGGAGAGTAAAAAGAACCTTTAGTGTCCAAAATGATGTCAAAACTCACCGGGCATTAATTTCCGAGCATACATTCGTGGTGCTGCACACTAATGCTGGCCAGTGGCTGTGGGACTAAGGCTGAGTCCACATCAAAAGTGCCATTAACTGTAAACGGCTAGAAAAGGTAGCCAGAATGGAAGTGGAAACGGTAACCGGGAACAGTAGGTTTCGAGAAGTCTAGCAGTAACAAACTACTCCGGTAAGATGATGTGAAATTAGGTGAATCGGAGAAGAAACAACTGGAATCAGGTTTAAACAGTTAGACGTTCTATCAGCTACAAGCAAAAACAGCTAGTATCTATGTATCTATCAACAGCAGGTCACAGTTAAATACAAACCAGTGATGATGTGTTTGAAGGCTGCAGCAGCAGGTGAACTGGGAACGTCACTGACAAATGATCGACCTTCGTCACTACACTGTCCTACATGATACAATACTCAACAAATGTACTGTGTCCACGTGCACAAAACACCTAAAAGTACAGGAAACTAGTCTACACTAGTTACTGCTGCTTTAATTTTTGGTTAGCTGTTTTTATTATGCAGTTATTGACTGAGCTAAAGTTTTACATCACATCTGACACAAAATGGGTCATTTTGAAGTCATTCTTCCCATAGACTCTCTTGGCTTAGTACAGAAAAACTATATCTAACACGACAAAAAGCAGACATGCATCCACAAATAACTATACTATAATACACAAATAAACAAAAAAAAACTAAAGCCAGGTTTGGTCACCTTACAACCGGGAATCAACAAATGAGTCAGGAGGCTTTACATCTCGCAGCCCGTATGGGGACCTTTATGCAGTTACTCTGGGTTGCACCAAACAGAACGGCTACAGGATTTTGCTGGCCAAATGTTGCTCCAATCATGTGATCAACGTTGTCAAAGGCCTGAAGGGAATGTCAGTCTTTACGAGCATGTAGGTAAACATAACCAAGAATATCATGTCAGGAGAAAAATCATGTCAGGAGAAATCTAACCTGCATCCAAAAGGCTGTGAGTGAAACGTCAAAAGTTATTGCCGGGTCATACACACACACCTGAACGATTGCTCTGTCTGGACCAATAAAGCAATCATTAAAAACTGAAACATACACAACTAAAACATACTTCCGTGTTCTAGAAGCTACTTTACCTAGCTTACGCCTGTTAATCAGTACGTTCTACTACTACTACTACTACTACTACTACTACTACTACTACTACTACTACTACTACTACTACTACTACTACTACTACTAACAAACCTATTCTTGGGTCAAGAGGCACACGACCAAGGAATGGTACGGACATTTCACTGGCCATTGCTTCAGCACCACCAGTTGTGGCAGCAAATATGTCGGTCTGATTCTACAATAACGTGTAGCAACAACAGCCGTTTTATGACCAATTTACAGGGGAACCTGTGTTCAGCAATCCAACTGAGAAAAGAAAGAAATGGAAAGGAAGAGTATTTATACAGCGCCATTTATACTACGCATAGTCTCAAAGTGCTCAGACATGGAGGATCACACAGCTTTACCTGCAAATTACACCTTATGCCTGCCTTTCCTTCATAAGCATTCATCAGATGGCACCATCCCTGAAGTAGCAGACATCCAATTGCAGCTCACTACTCACTTATCAACCCAGAATGGATGAAAGGCTGAGGTGGCCTGGTTGGTTGACCCACAGTAGATGGTTTACCCACATACAGGGTCATCAGTCAGCTACATATCAAGCGCAGAACGGGAAAGTTCGCCGACCAAAGACCGATGTTCTACCGCTGTGCAACAAAAGTGAATATAGTCTTACTGCTCACAGGACCTTGTTGACCACAACTAGAACATGTGGCTTTGGGATAAAATAATTATGTACACCGTCCCTGTACGTTTTTACACAGAATACACAAATGGAAGATAAACTTATCCGCACTCATCAAGTCTACTAAATTCACAAATCAACAGATGCAAAAAAGAACTCTGTACGATAAAGTTTAAACACAGACTTCAGTAACATCAACCAAAATAACAAGATGGCATGTGCTTAGCTTAACTTTGAGAGCTAGAAACTACAGAGTGTTCCAGAAAAAAAAACAGTTTTGCACAGGACAAATTTTGAACCCTTTGCTTTGTAATCATGTTGTTTGCGTAAAATACTATCTACCGATCACTGCAAAATTTATGTAAATGTCATAATTACACATCATCAGTGTTGAAAAACAAAACGACAAAGTGTGTGTAACAAAATTTCTAAACACGTGAAATAACTTGCTGCTACTTTAGCAAGACTACAGCAAGTGAAGCGATGATGAAATCCAACACTTCACCGCTGATGTTTGCAGCACATCAGCAAATGTCACCATTTACCCACTGGTCCCACGCAAACAGTAGTCGCAGTGGTACGGTCTTACCATCACTTGTCTGTCTGTTTTTCTGCATTACATCTCAAAAACCAATGCAGCTATAATCACCAAACTTAACACACAAATGTTCGACAAGTGATTGAAATTCATTTATTTTGGGGTCAAAAGGTCAAAGGTCAATTAAATGAGTAAGAAAACGACGCTGCTGGCGTGGGCTTTGCACTCCTGTGAGTGCTGGCTTCTTCTAGTTTCAGTTTTTGTTTAATCAGTCTTCTTTCCTGAAGGTATTCCCAAGTTAGGCCGATTTTCACAAAAATTATAGCACATAATCATTTTATAGCCATTATGAAGGTCAACCGTTAGTTTGCCAGCACGCCCAGCTAAGATTTCAGCCTGCATACACTGCTCTCATCACCTAACGCAATCAGCTTAGGGAGGTAAAAAGGTAAAGGATTCCCATGCTTGTTACCAAGCGTTGGGCCCTGAGCTGATCCCGGTGTACAGGCAGTCAGCCCACAGGTGACTATAAGTCATCCACCTGGTGGTAGGCTGCCATTACTTTCCGCCAGGCCTGCAGTTACCTTCCCAGCCGCAGAGCATCACCTCCCCTTGGCCGGTACCAAGTTATACTGCTTGGTGGCAGAGGCACATAGGTGTAAACAACTTGCCCAAGATTGTAATGAAGCTTTTGCCTGGAGTAAGACTTGAACCCACGACCTGTGCTCTACCCGTTGCACCACCGCACCACCAGCTTAGAAAGACGATGCTAGAATTCACTTCAATGATGTTGTTACCTACACCGTATCCGCACTGCACCGTCTCCGTACCACAAGATGTTTGGAGATACTAGAATCAGGTTTTCTGCTGTGTCCCAATGAACAGTACCAAAGCATTCAAGGAACTCAGATCCAGCTGAGGAAATCGCCCACTAAGCCCGACATTTTCTCAGTTCACCAATCCACTCCTGATAAACGGACGCTGCACCCAGTCCCTTTATGCTGGCTTTCGGATGCCAATATCCATCAACAAATGGTACAGAAAATTTCTGTAAACCTGACACTTTGGACAGACAAATCCACTCATGTTTTCGATTACACCGATCACACGAAGGCCGATTCGCTTGCAGAAGTTGATTTCTTTTCGTACGTCTAACAAAGAAACTTCCTGCACATTCAAACGGAAAACACGTGCAATGTAAACACCCATTAATACATTTATACAAAGTGCTAGCAAGAGGTAAAACACGATTAAGGCAATGTCTTGAAAAAAATGCAAAATACCGGCAGAACATCTTCATATCCTGCAGCAGAATTAAGCTAATACATTAACCTAAACACTGGCACATTACTAGCCCGGTTAGTACGGAGACCGGTGACCGTTTCATTATGTGGGTATACCGTAGTGGTATGTAATCATCCACCCAGGCCAACTCAGCCTCCTACCCTCAGCAGGATGGGAAATGAGTACCGGCCAAAGGGCTGTGTAGCCCTGCAGCTGGGAAGTAAATGCAGGTATGGCTCATTCCACTTGTGGATAAACACGTGGTAGGCAGGTCAGTGTGATCCCTTGTAAACATGTGCCATATCCGAGAACCACTTAAGAGATGAGCAGCTCATGATAGAGTGCTATACAAATAAGGCTTACTTTACTTTTATTTTACACTAATACCTAAGCCCCAGGAAGAGGAGCGGAATAATTTGGCTTTGAGAAGGATGAAGGGTTGTACCCCAACAATTCTAAGATCACAGCCTTACACGTTAAGGTCTTGTTAAAATAAAAACATAACCAGCCGACCATGGAGCTGTATGACTAATATGCACACCTTACTCTCTTTAAGTTCGGCAAAAACAGTTCCACAGTATGGGGAGAACGGCATCGCAGCAGTGAAAGACTAGAGGAATTACTGGATAAAGAACCTGTGGGGTTGTGACGATGACGGCACCCGAGATGTTAGCTGAGCTGAGAAGATTAACGGTGGAGAGGTGTTCGTCAGACGTGCCTGGCGGAGTGTCGACAATGAGGTAGTCCAGTTCACCCCAGTCTACGTCCTGCAGGAACGTCTCGATCATTTCTACACAGCATCAGCAACAATGACTTCAGTAATGTGACTTTTACCTACGCCGACAGCAGTAGTGGGGGAGAAGGGCTTGACGACCGCATGTTGTTTAGTCAGACTTAGCCCAGCGTCACCGAGCGCCTCTGTATCTTTGGATTTTATAGGCGCTATATAAATTGTATTATTA
>Ga0209780_1003840_pt1 | contig 11370 bp, 10 predicted proteins | sample WorMetexBAHAMAS2_FD_187384 | JGI IMG/M metagenome (GOLD analysis project Ga0209780, IMG submission 187384) | Marine gutless worms symbiont microbial communities from Max Planck institute for Marine Microbiology, Germany - Inanidrilus exumae... | ecosystem: Host-associated > Annelida > Digestive...
AATTTTATGGGAAGGTTCCTAGGGGGAAAGGGAAGACCAAGTTCGTGTTTCGTTACGATCGGTAGAGGGATGTGGAAGTAACGGTCAAAAAACTCCGTCAACCGGCGATTGTTTACAAAATAGCTCCATCGGGAAATTTGGAACTAGTGGGCCGCAAAATAGACTAGGTGTAGCAAGTGTTGCCAAGTGTTGGCGACAAAAACGCTTTCGCGGGGATTTGTAGTCTCTGAGAGTACTTTCCATGCTATGGTTTGCATCGTGAAAGGTCAGATTCGTAGACTTCTCGTTACTGACTTTACTGCAGACGTCGATGTCCTATTGAACTACACCTGTGCATTGCCGACGTCAAGAGCTTCACTCCACGAATCTATGCGTTCAGCCGTTCTTAGTTAGCCCACTGCGTATGTGTGTGTGTGTGTGTGTGTCTAGATGTGTCGTTGTCGAGTGACTTCATCACAGGTTTCTGTGGTGAGACGGAGGCTGATCACGAGATGACACTGGATCTAGTTCGTCGTCTCAACTACAACTTTGTCTTTTGTTTCCCATACAGCATGAGGCAGGTACGAGTGACACAAACCTACTGGACATTGAGTTACGGTTGCTCATTAATCTCAATGGTTAGGGTTAGGGTTAGCATTGGCTGGTTTGTGGGATTGTTGTGGATATGTGTCAAATCGACGCTAGTTAACGCTGCTGTTTCCCATACAGCATGAGGCAGGTACGAGTGACACATAAAACTATTGAAGTCTCCTCGCAGCAGATTCACTCAGCGTTTATTGACTCCGTCCCTTGGTATGTCTGTTGTCAGTTCATTGTCATCTCCGCTATGTGTGTGGTCGACACTCTGCTGTGTGTGTGTGTGGTCGACAGAAGACGCGGGCAGCTCGTCATCTGGTCGATGACGTCAGTGATGACGTCAAACGTCGACGTCATGAGGAGCTGGTGACGACATTCAGACAGTCAGCTCAGCGGCTCAACCAGTCAATGATTGGACAACGCACCGTCATACTTGTCGACATGGTAACACACACACACACACACACACACAAGGCATTACACTGCCAGCTTCCACAGTACGTGGCTGAAGATTGTCAGCTCTTGACCGACATCGGCCGCCGATCACTGCGATCGACTGATGTCTTGACGTGTGCCACAAGAAGCACACGAACGCGTCTCGGAGACAGGAGTTTTTCCGTGGATCACAAAAATAACGCCGTACCATAGCCCTCACAAGAAAAGTGTCTGAAATTCAAATGCTGCCAAATAGAGGTGGGGTAGGTTACAGTTGGCGATTTTGGACCAATATCTCGCTATATCTCAGAAACGGTTCAGGATAGAGACAGTTACTAATAGGAACTCGTATGTGCTCTGTCGAATGACGCTATTTTCAGTGACCCCTAGCTACCCCGAAAGCAACATATTTTCCACATTTCATATCGTGTTTCATCTCTTCATAATGGGTGGAGTTAGAGACTTCAAATTTAGTAGATAAGTTTATCGTAGCAACTCTTAGCTCATGGATGACAGCCTCCACTGAAAGGGGCGTGGTCATGGTCACGTGACCTATTTTAAATTTTGGGGTCTGCAGTCACATCTCTGGACCGGCTGAAACAAAGAGTCGTCATATTTTGTACATAGATAGAATATATCGAGTGTAAAGTCTTGGATGACAAACTAATGGAAAATTGTGTTATTTGTATGTGGCTGATCGAATGACACCGTTGCCAATGACCTTGAATGACCTTGAATGTCACTTTGGCTGTGTGAAACATTTTTGACTTGTATACCTCGCAAAATGTAGCATGTGTTAGTAGGATATGTTTGTTTATACATGGATCAGAAAGCGTGCATGCCTTGCAATTTCAACTGTTTTTGTTTTCTGAACTGAAGGACATTTGAAGGTCGCAGTCAATCACGTACGCTGTGAATGAAGTAGTATCTGGAAAATGGTGCAAGATAGAGTTGTTGTTACTACATACCACTATATATGGGGACGTGATATATGACCTCTGCTGGTTCACGTCCTACGTTAACAATCGTCAGCAGTCTGTTCCATCACCCGTTGAGTTTGGGGTACCTGCAAGTTCTGTTCTTGGCCCAATGCTTTTTCTGCTCTATACTGCGGACATTCGCAATGTGGTGCGGAATAGGAACCGAAAACCGTTGCTAAGTGCAGTGACGCAGCATGCAACGTTCTGTCAGCAGGCCTGTTCTACTGTCTCTCGTCACGTCACATGTGCTGTCATGCTTGGACTACGGCAGTGCAACTCTTGCAGGCATTCCCACATACCTGTGGATACCTGGACACCTGTAATCAGACACCTGCTGGGATACCCAGACACCTGCTGGATCTGATTCTCAAGTACCTGTTCGATCGTCTCCAGTTGGTTCTCAATGAAGCAGCACGCTGCCTCATTTGCCGAGCTCGCAAGTACAACCACGTGTCTGTTGAGCAACTAGACTGGTTGTCTGTTCCTGAACGCATCAAATATCATCTGGCCGTACATGGCACAAACTGACAATTAGTGACTTATGTCCACTGCAAGCCTTTTCAAGTGTGATTTTTCAGTTGACAAGATTTCAACTGACACAGCGCGTCGCGCGGTCCCTCTGCAGTAGCTGAGCTTTTGTCTATCCTGCCGTGACGTTCAACGCACTGCTTTGCCGTCCGTGCGACGTGTGATCAACGCGCTGCGTGTGTTAGGTGAGTAAGCGGTCGACGGATGCGATGACAGGACGAACAGAGTCGAACGTGCGAGTGATCGTACCACAGACAGCCGTACCAGCATCAGCAACTTCATCATCATCATCATCATCATCAGAGCGGCTGAGACGCATTGAGCCGCGTGACTACGTGGTCGTCGAGGTCTGTCATCAGTTACATACTTATTAAAATGTCTTTAGTGCCGGACCGACGAGGCATGTCGACAATAGACACAAACAGACTACAAACTGACTATTAACACACTCACTTGCTGGTTGAACTGACGAGTTTAACGTGCCATAAGTAAGTAATACTACGAGGACGCGGTAACACAGCAACGTCAAACTATGAGTTGAGCTGAGTTGATGAAGATGATGAAGAAAGACTGAAGCAGCGTGGTTATCAGTGTTTCTGACAACTGTTGACTTGACTACTACAACGCTGTCAGTGGTCGATTGTTCAGACTTGAGTAGCAGACACGTCAAAACCATTATCATCCACACTCGACACTGTTAACTAGATGTCTCCTGCATTGTGTGAAATGCCCACAATACAGTATTCGACTCGAAGCGCTCGGCTATCTGTGCACAAACTGTTTACTTCCTGCATTCACGTGACTCAATAGTCGATGGTGATTGGCTGCCTGCAACTGACTGATGTCAGCGTTATCTTCCGTGTTGTCAACCTGCGTCGGACGTCGCAAAAAATTTGGGGAGGTTTCTTGTACGGAGTGTACAGGCCAGGGGATGACTGAATTGATTCCAACGGTAAAAATGGAAACTAGAAATCCCGTAGAGGGTTATTTCGGCAGTGAATTTCCGGCGATCTGTAATCATTGCCGCGTTATGGCTGCCTGATGTCGCAAGACGTTAAGAATTTGTGAGAAATTTTGGCGTTTTTTAGAAAAACGACCCCTTACTGTAAAATTTACAAAATTCTGTTCAGAAAGTTTGCATGGCTAACATTGATCGACGTTGTTGTGTCCGAATTTCGTGACATTTTTTCTACGGGAAATCGGTGAAATCGTGCGTTACTTACCTGACAAAAAATTTGCCTGGCTCTCCAGCTGTCGCTACTGCCCGGATCGCGCCCAAAATCTGCCAGGGTCAGCCCCCGACAATGTACACAGAGTGCTCCAGATTTCATTGAAATCGGTTCACTTTCTGTGGAGTTATAGATGAACGCGTGATCACCGCCAAAACGCTCCGTAAAGTCACTAAAGTGCATCCGATATTCGGCTGAAGCTTAGCTTTGAGCCGAAGAATTAAGTCTGGCGCTGGACTGGTCGTTGGCTTGTGCAGTTAGTTGCTGACTGGGCGCTATCAAGTGGTCGCCGTTGAGTTGAGTGTTAGTCCGCCAGGTGGCGTCGTGGTCACAACACTAAACCAGTAGCCATGCGTGTGGAGTATACACGGTGTCTCAGTAAAACGATCACGACTTGGGCAAGCGTTGTCCAGTTCTTTTGTAACAAAATATTGCTTTAAAATGCAGCAACCAAAAGCTGGTCTATTGTCCCACTACACCTAACTGGTGCTTCTGCACTACCTTGCAAAAACCGAACTATGGAAGTCACAGACTAAAACCCTAGCCTCCTGGAGACGCGGTGTACATAGTGTAATTTGTGTTTAGTCACGTGACGTTGTGTTGTGGTAGATAAACGATGCGACATCTCAGGTGATGACGGGCACTGCGCTCTATCACACGTCGTTGCCTAGCGACCGACAACTCAGCACTCATGAATATTCATAGGCATTACCGGCCAAGCCCGTCTGCTGAAAGGCATTTTAGTCACAACTGACAATGTCTCGTCATGTATTAACTGCAACATGCAGTTAGTACAGTGCACGTTTGGTTCAGTACAATACAGTACAGTCTGTGTATTGGTCGTTGCTATGACGACTGGGTAAATGACGTCGAGTATTTCTGTGGCTGATAAACTGACTCTGCATCTGTATGAAATGACTGACAGACAAGGTCACGTGACACGGCTGCAGCAGTTGTATTCTGACGTCAGTTCATAGTAGATAGATTTACTGTTGCGCTTCTTTGTTGGCGGCCGTGAAAATAACATTCACATCAAATACAGACCGAAAGTAACACTGCTGCTGCGTGCATAGAAATAGTCTAAAACTCATTTAATATATTTAATATATTTATTATTTATAAAACCGGCTGTCAATACGCAGTACATGGTATCAAGGCTGAAAACGTGACGAGTGTAAAAAATAAATGCCACAAAACGTGAACACTAGGCGGAGCTTATTAAGTCTGTGACAAGCATAGAAGCTGAACAATTACTCACCAGCAGACACAATTCACAATATACCACAGCTTATTAAAATATTGCATTTGATAATGTCATACAAGTTGTTCGTAAGTCAGAACTTTTTAAAGCTAGTAAACAGGGTGGGCCAAAAAAGAAAACCCATCTTTTACAGGTGTCAATAACACTAAATATGTGAGAAAAAGTTGGTTTACTGTATTTTTATATATTCATAAGCATAAACAAGAGAATGTAATCAAACTGTTATAAAGTTAAATATTCTATGGTACTAGCAGATGCCAGCATCACGGTGCAGGGTGACTTGTTGACAATGAAGTCCACTGCTAGACCACTGTTATCAGCCAACTGCTTGCTTCAACAGTTCTTAGCACCCAAGTCTGTCTCTATTAGTCTATGCATCCAGTGCATTCTGTAGACTATCTAATCACTGGTGTCTGCATACAGATCGGCTGTCAAACGATTATGTCCACAGTTCTTTACCGATTTTCACAAAAGTTTGCATGTGGCTCGGAAATATGGTCGGATTGACGCCTATTGTTTGTGAGACAAACCGGAAGCAGATATCTTGATTTTAGAGATGTGCCAATTCTGATTTTTGCAGTGTTGCGATTGTGGTTACCACAATTGTCCATGGATCATCACAAAATATGAAGAGAGTTGAAATTAATGAGCGTTGACTCGGTGATCATTGAAACCGGAAATAGAATTCCGATTTTACAGATGTGCAAATTCCAATTTCAGTATCGATTTTATCCGTTCATGAAGGATTACGTACCTGATGCTATAGGCCTAACGATTGTACAAAAATTTGTGGCTCGGAAATGTGGAAGAAGTAGCTATAGATAAGTCAGTAAGTAAATGAGTAAGGAAGTAAATAAGAAAGCAAGTATAAGGAAAGAAGAAAGTCTAAGGAAGCAAGGAAGGTAAGTTAACAAACAAAGAAGTAAACACAGTTTAGCGCTGAAATCAACAAACGAATCAGGATCAGGGTGCTTTACTGCCACGCGGCCCGCACGGGGCAACCAATGCGTCACATTCAAATCCCACAAAACAACCTTTACTGACACACATTTTAGCAGAGTTTGTTAAGAAATGCTACAGATCACCGTTTTGGTCCACCCTGTATATTGCTTCTAATCACCGTTCAGTCACTATATAGTTGACTACTGAAAACTGTGGTTGAAAACAACAGAGAGAGATATCTGTTAGCAAACATCACGTGATGTCTGTCTGTCTGTCCGTCTTTATCGGTTGACAATGCGGCAAAGGAAAGGCTGTATGACTGTAGTCATCCAAGCATTATACCATGCAACCAGTCAACGTATTGATCTGTGGCTACTCACGTGATAGCTGCTGGAGCCGACACAATCGCTAACATGTCATGTCGGCTAAATCAACAACGCGTTTCACGAGAATCCACGCAGCACGAAGGCTACTGAGTAGAGAGTCAGTTGAGAGAACAACAACACTCACCAGGTGTCGCTACACGCAGTCACAGTCTCACACGTCAGTCAACAGTGATATTGTAACTGATGGATGGAATAACGCAACAGACGAGAAATTCCTCATCCCCACATTAGCAGCAGCAGCAGGAGTAGGCGAGTAGTTGGCTAGTAGTAGGAGGGGGCGAAGGTTGTTTGTCGACTGACTCAAGCCGTTGTCGTTCAGAGTTTGCTGCGGCGCAGTTCACGTTTAGCGATGGTTCGAATGTGCACCTCATCAGGTCCGTCAGCGATCCTCAGAGCTCGCGACCACATGTACATCTGAGACAATGGAGTGTCCTGGCAGAGACCAAGACCTCCGTGAGCCTGCACCATCAGCAACCGCCTTCATCATCATCATCATCATCATCAACTGGCCAAATGCATTCTCTCATCGACGACTAATTGTTAATTCTGAAAACGTAATTAGAAAAAACTCAGGTGTAATAAGAAAAGTAAACACAGCGTAATGCAGACCACTACGGACTAACACAGCATGCAGGGTGGACTAAAAATAAAACCACAGCAGTAAAAGTGTGACATTTTTATAACGGTCAAACATTTTAGGACAGTTGTTAGAATATAAGAACGAATGAATAACCTGTCAACATTTGCTAAAAATTTCAGTTGAATAGTTTGTTCACTTCAAACGTTATTTCTTTTTCAAACGGCTGCGCCATTTTTCACGTGTACTCACCGACGCTACACGAGGAAACAGACTGGGTCGCTATCAATTCACGGCTTAGCCGTCGAACTTGACTGACCTCATTTCACCAGACGCAGACTAGCGTTAGACGCTGTCACAAGTTTCAGCTGAAATCAAACTGCATCAGCGACTGACTGTCTTCAGTCAGTGGCGAGTTGTCAGGCGACAGTAACGAACAGTTGCTAAAAGTAGCTGTTTGTAGCGATACATTGATTAAACACAACTAACCTATCACGCAAGCTGTTGTAAAAGCCAATAGCCAAAGTAATAGGAAAGGGCAAATTTCGACCCCCTGGGGCTCCAAAACCCCGGAACGAATTTCGATGAAACTTGGCGCATACAACTAGTCGTGAATATGACCACACATGCAAATCCGCGTAGCGCTGCGACAACGTACGTAGTGTTGGTTTCTTAGTATACCTTTTTTGGCTTTAAAAAAAATTATAGTTTTATTCTTCGGCTCGCGCCGAGCCCACACCAGTGGTCCATACGTCGTAGACGTATTTCCGGCAAGGATGTGCCTTTTTTGGGGTCACGTTAATACTGCACCTTATTTTTGAGGATAAAAATCCCCCAAAAACGCATTTTGGGGGTGTGAATAGGCATTTTCAAGCTTAATGCACAAAATGTTTTTAAAAGCATATTATCGAAACTACTGCACCAATTCCAACAAAATTTTGCACAGTAGCAAAGACCACCAAATACTCTTCGTGGGTGGTCCAAACATGCGTAAAACAAAACAAGATGGCGGACAGCCGTCATCTTGAAAAATCCCCAAATGGCCATATCTCGAGAACGTTTTGACCAATCAGCACGAAATTTGGCATGGATGACGCAAACTGGCCCTCCGAACCGGACTAACTGTTAAAATTTTGAACTTTTAAAAATCCAAGATGGCGGACGAACGCCATTTTCAAAAAAGGATAAATCACTATATCTCGGCAACGGTTCCATCTATCGCTGCCAAATTTTGTATGATGATAGACATTGATCCCATTTACTCTATCGGCCATTGAAGTTTCGAATTTTTAGAAATCCAAGATGGCAGACGGACACCATTTTGAAAACCGTTAAATCACAGTATCTCAGCAATAGGTTGGTTGCTGGCTGGGAAATATGGCAAGATGACGACACTGGCGCATACACTACACTAACTATTTTACGTAATAAAACCACAAAAATTGTGAAAACAAAAAACTGTAAAATGTAATGCAAGTGGCAGAACGATGACACTAACCTGTATGGCTCTGTCGATGACTCTGCAAGTCATACGTGGTACTGCTAGCTTTATCAACGCTATGTCGCCTGCCGCCGCCTACAAACACACAGACATTAATACACGTCTAGCCGGCTGACGACACAGTCTACACTCCCGTGATAGCTCACTCATTCAGCTTTTGTTCAGCAATCAAAGCAGAAACTCTCAACAACCAAGTGCTGTTAGTCGAGTTGAAATAAGAGTTAACGAAAGACAAAACTGAAGGATTATGGCGCTTAATCATCAACTTTTATTACTTACTTACAGTGCAGACGTTGTCAACAGGCAGACAGACAACATGACGTCACACAGACAGACAGAGACACAGAGAGACCTTGTTGCCGCGAGTGTCCATGGCGTGTGCAGCCTTCAAGACAAGCAGCCGATGAGAGTCAATGTCCAGTCTGCACTCAGCCACGTCCGACTGAATCATACCCTGCTCAGACAGACGCTTACCGAACGCCACCCGACTATGAACCTGATCACAACAACATTCATCAGTCACCAGCCATGATGACTGCGGTGATGATGATGATGATGACGACGATGATGTGAGTGTCAACACGAGACTTCTAGTTATTGTGAGTGCTGACTACTGCTGTAGCAGGGCGACAGGTGCTCAACGTTATGGCAAAGCGAAGGTAGTTGTTCTATCGTGACGTGTCATGACACTGACCCTGTTGACCATCAAGTCCAGCGCCCTCTCAGCGGAACCAATCATCCTCATGCAGTGGTGAACACGTCCTGGACCAAGCCGTCCTTGAGCCATCTCAAAGCCTCGACCTTCACCAAGTAGAATGTTGTCAGCGGCCACACGCACGTTGTCAAACGTCATCTCAGCGTGACCGTCTGAAACATTCACACATCATCAACGCCATTCGTTTCATTACAGCTACGCCACTGCAAATGTCAAAAACCAGTCCAATATACGAATGGCATCTGGACTGTGAAATCCCGCTCCAATATCGCCAACGTTCTCACTGGAAGAGCTGAGACTGACCACTCAGACTGACCACTGGACAGTGAGACTGACCACTGAACACTCAGACTGACCACTCAGACTGACCACTGACCAGTGAGACAGTGAGACTGACCACTGGACACTCAGACTGACCACTGACCAGTGAGACAGTGAGACTGACCACTGGACACTCAGACTGACCACTCAGACTGACCACTGGCCAGTGAGACAGTGAGACTGACACAGTGAGACTGACATAAATCAATCGAAAAAGACGTACGTGGAGCGTCGTCAAATCCGAAGACATTGAGAGGCCGGATCACTCTCAGTCCATCTGAGTCCATTGGAACAAGGATCATCGACTGACGTTCATGAGCTCCACGAGCTCTCACATGGACTTTACTGGACGTCGTAGTGGACGTAGTGGACGTCGGGTTGTGGGTGATTTTGCCCATCAGTATACACAGCTTACAGTGACAGTTCACAGCACCTTCACACACACACCACACGTCAGTATGTCTATACACTTTTTACGTTCAAATGCTAACAAATGTTTAACTTCAGGGGGCGAAGAATAAACCCCGATCGACTAGGCTCTGCCCCTAGACCCCGATGGGCGCTCTGCCCCCAAACTCCGCGCCCGCCAGGTATCAGCAGATGTCGTCAATAGCTACTCGGTAAACACTTTCAAAAACAAGTTGGATTGTTACATTAGGTAGAATGAAGGATTTTAACATGCTCAACTTTCACCCGTCTTAGCTACGTGTTTTTTCTGTTTTTTCTTTCTGTCTTTCATGTAGCTAGCTCAGTTCAGTTCAGTTCAGTGTCCAATGTGTGTGTGCAGCATTCATACAGACACTACGAGCGCTCCTTTACTCTGAGCCACCAGTACACTACCTGACACTGTGACAGACAGACAGACAGACACACGCACAGACCTGATGACCACCACTTGTGTGCGTTGATGACATACTCATTGCCTTCTCGTCGAATTGACGCCTCAATGTTAGTGGCGTCTGACGATGCCACCTACACACACACACACATACATCAACACGTACATGCAGCAGGACATACAAGCACACACACAGCAAAGATTTTTCTGCTGTTTTTTTTTGCTGGTGGCAGCGAAGTCATCGCTGCTAATCACTGGACAGACAATTTCACGATTCTGCTGACTTCTCTGACCTCAGCGCTGCCAGTCTGGACAAAACCTACATGAGACGAGGTCACGTGACGAGATCACGTGACCTCGTCTCATCACTGTTGTCAACGTTATTATCAAGTAGATGCCATTACGTTTATTTCTGCAATTTTCATAAAATCTGTGGAACTGACAGCCTCAATCATATCATCATATCACTCAATCAATCACGCCAATGGACAACGTACAACAGTAACAGACAGACAAAGAGACAGACAGACAGAGAGGCAGACAGACAGAGAGAGTAGTGTGAGGCCGGTGGTGGTGAGTCAACTGACCGCAGGTTCTGTCATAGCAAAGCATGAGCGAATGCTGCCGTCCAGCAACGGCACGAGCCAATGTCGTTTCTGTTCATCGGTGCCATACCTCATCAGCAGCTCCATGTTACCTGTATCAGGTGCTGAACAGTTGAACACCTTCACACACACACACATACAGACACACAGACAGACAGACATACATAGAGACGGACTGACCTTGTACAACATGAACAAGCTAATGACACAGATTGACTTTGACTGAATGTCCTGGTGACAGTGATTATATATAGTCCCTGCAGTGAACGATGCTTCGTCCCTTTTCATCACAAATATGGCTATATCAGAGACAAAAGGTCAGGGGTGGAGAGCTATCCCTACCCAGTGAAGGAAGGAAGGCCAGCGATATATACACCTCCGGGTCAGCACTCAGGTCCAGATTATAGCAGGGGCATTTTAGGCATTGAAGGGGCCTACCAAAAGACGACTGCGACAGTGCTGGCGGTGGTGGAGGG
>Ga0209780_1003841_pt1 | contig 11370 bp, 8 predicted proteins | sample WorMetexBAHAMAS2_FD_187384 | JGI IMG/M metagenome (GOLD analysis project Ga0209780, IMG submission 187384) | Marine gutless worms symbiont microbial communities from Max Planck institute for Marine Microbiology, Germany - Inanidrilus exumae... | ecosystem: Host-associated > Annelida > Digestive...
GTTCTAATCTAAAACAGCAAATATCAAAATTTTATCCGCAGATTCTACGCATAGAAGATAGCTTTTACATTTATGAAAGGCCGCTGACTGAAATAAATGTGATCGCTAGCTTCTTGATGCTTCTTAATATGACGAACACTCATACGAAGTAGAGTTATTTCGCTAAGACAGACAGGTAATGCTATATCCCGTGCCAAGACAAGCTACTAGAGCTACCAGTCAACGTAGACTACTTGACTTTATTCGAGCACCCACTATGCTGAACACCTTGTCACGCATCCAGTCGCTATATCGACTACTGCACGTGCGTATACACGATGTTTCAGAAAAATACGCACGAAGTTTTGCACATGATAAATTTTAAACCGTTCGCCATAGAATCGCGTTGTTTGCACCGAATTGCTTGGCAGGGATAATTGTCTACCAATAACTGCAAAATTTGTATCCACTATGTCCAAAAAATCGATACTGCTTTGGCTTGCTATAACTTCGACGTACATCAACCGATTTCGATATTTTTGGCAAGAATGTTACCGACAGAGCAAACAGTCAAATAAAAACGATCGATTTATTTTTCCAATTCACCTAAATAATGCTTCTGAACTACCTGACTAAACACGGAAACACGAAAATCTAATCTTTTTCACTCAAATGTTGTGCTACTGCTTTGCCAGAGTTCAACTAGTCGCTGTTTGATTTCGTCAATTTTGTTGACTTGCAACTCATTTAACACTGCTGTAGACTCCCTAATAATATTGTCGTCGACAACGTGTTTGATAACAGCTAACATTTGTCGAGATAGCAAGATATGTCCATTGACTTTTCACTTCAGGCTCGATAACGAAACAACTCCCACATAGCGATCGACATCATGACAGACTCTGCTAAACGATGAGTGTGTGACAACAGACGATAGCACGCTGTACTCCCTTCCTAGGTTTTTGTTTGGTGTATACGGCCTGCCTATTGTTGTGCGAATGTCGGGTGGTTCAAGTAATAATATGAATGTGTTTTGTGTGTAGGCCTATGTTGGCAAAGCAACATTCAAAGTTTAAGTGAAGACTCAATTTTCGGCTTTCTGTTTTCCCAGGTAGTGTAAGAGCACTAGTCAGGCGAGGTGTGAAAATAAAGTACCATGTGTCTGCTTACTTTTTTCGGAACATTTCTGTCAGAAATTATCAAAATCTTTGGATGTTCGTCGAAGTTATGGCAAACCAATCAGAGCTTTGGAAAGTGCACTGCTGTCCCTAAAATACGCCGAAAAGTCGGCGAAAACCTGTAGACATCGATCCACAAACCTCGACGTATTGTTTGTTGAAATAACCGACTGTCATCAAACAGCAAGTCAAGCGGCGAAAGCGTGACAAAAACAGCAAAAATACGTAACACCTTCTTGCCTCACGCCGGTCCAACCTTACTTGTCATGATAATAGAAGTCATTCCCATTTATTGCACTCCCAGTATCTTCCGTCCCATCAGTGGTTTTGTTGCTAGCAGAGTCCAAAAATTTGGGGAAAACGCAACCACCTGGCGGTTAATCGCTATCCCTTGAAGAAAAGCGACCAAAATACAGAGGTGCATGTAAGTAAATCACAGACCCGTACACCCTGAAAATTCCATAATAACTGCGACTATATTTCAAAAGTTTCCAGTATGGGTGGCCGAAATCTACACCTCTGCACTGCACCGTTAAAGGTGAACAACACTGTGGCGTGGAAGAGCGGATCTACGGTCAACTTTCACCATGATTGCACGATTGTACGTTTCGCACATGCACTGCAGGCGATTAACCGAAAAAAATCGACTCCGTCAGTTCGTTCTGAGGGTAATAATAGCCTTCAGCAAAAATATGCCATTACTCGGAGCTTGAACGGATTACAGGTGCCCTAAAGCAATGACGCATGAACTCTAATCAGGGGTCGCTGCGGTCACTGCAGCGTCGCGACTTACTCGGCGTCCGGCCTCGTTGTTATGCAGGTTCATCAGCATGCGCGCCAGTTCGTCCGAGTGGCGCGGGTAATTCTTCTCTTTCTCTCGCGCGTCGACGAAGCCGACGGCGAACCGGTAGCCGTAGTCGGTGTTGTCGCCGCAGCCGCCCCAGACCCAGTCGCGGCGCAAGCGCGTCGGTCGCCGGCGTCGACTGCAGCCGCACGTGGACAGCTCGCCGTCGCGACACGCTCGCGACACGGCGAACACCACACCAGCGGCCGAGATGGCGTGTGCGAACGCCGCCTCTCTGCTCGCTGTCGACCAACAATCAACATCATCATCATCTGCAGAGAACGTCGTACAGCACACGATGCACAATAGCCGTCGTGCGGCCGTCACACAGGATAGCGGGCACTATAGTTAACCCATTATAGCATTATATCTCAGTGTTCCCAAAATAGCTACACGAATTAGGGGACTCGATGCCAGGCTGGCTAACCGACCATTTTTATAGTTTTTTTTATTTTCGGGTACTCTGGTGCTCAGGGCATCGAATCCTTTAGTCACTGTCGCCATTTTGAAACTCTGGGCAAAAAGGGTTAAGAACTTAAGGATTTACGCGAGCAAAGTTTTACTGGACGCTGATGGCAACTATAGCGCATTCAGATTAGGGAAAAGACGTCAGAGTTTCTCCTCAACGGTGTTACCTAAACCGTCTCTATTCTGTAAACTGCATAATGACAAGTACGTCCGTCTTCGGATACTGACGTATATCCACACATGCCGATCCTACGTCCACACGCCGCGCGAACTTGATAGGCATGTGAGTCACAAAAGCCTAGAAGCATCACATTACAACAAGGGCGCGCTGTCCGATTCGGATTTTGGGCTTCTGGGGGAGCAAAGTTCCCCAAAAGGGGAAATTCGTTGCCTTGGACGCCGATGAACCGCCCTGCAAAATTTGACGCCGCTAGCTTTATCCTCGGCGGAAAAATCCGTAACCGTACAAACAAACAGACAAACAGTAAACGATATATCCACATCTTGTCTATCGGCATGTGTGGATAACAATAACAGCAATAAATCCAGAATTTATAACGTATAGAAACATGAAGTCCAGTCCATTACAAGGGCGCGTGTTATGAACTCGTTGGTATAGGGCGTAAGTAAAAAGCTGACTGAAATCTCCTTCACTGCTAGAGTTTGAGAATGTTCGTCCTAGCTTAACATTATTCTCACGTTTTCCTGCTACAAGAACATCGGAGTATGTGAATTCCGAACGAGAACCGATACGACTGATTCTGATTCTAAATTACTCTATGATTTGTGCACTACTATTTCCGCACCTTTCAGTGTCTGATCCAAACACACCCAATCCATACTACACCGTGTCCAGAAAAAAGCACCACTATATTTTTGCCTCTAACCTTGCCAAATACTGATTGATTTTCAACAAAATTCTTTCACTGTCAGACTTAGCAGTAAATTTGTAGTAAAGCGGTAATAAAACATCCCACCACACCTCAAACGCGTCGCCACACTACCTTGTGAAATATTAATGTCGGAAAAACAGCAACAACCTGAAATATATACGGTGATTAAGATACATTATAAGGTATTGTAGAAACGTAATTTAGGTGTGGTGGGATCTTTCACTAATAATTTGTTACAAATTCACTGATGAGTCTGCCTTGAAAGAACTGTGACTGTCTGAACGTTGATCGTATGCGCATGAAGGCGTTTTGTCGCGACGTCTTTCTTCTTAGTTGCAGCAGTTGCGTACCGTTGGTGATTCTTTGGGGGTTTCGGCGTGAGCACTGTAAATATCTTTTTCGCCAGTGAACAAAATGTGCTAACATCACTGGATAAATATTTTTTCGAATAACTGAGCTTTGCAGAGTAGTTCGCTGCACTCAGCTCTGGAGCATGACGATTTTTGCGCACAAACATTTTACAAGGTAGTGTAGCGTTTATTATCGATTTACTACTAGTTTACTGCTAAGTCTATAGGTGAAAGAATTTTGAAAAAAATCGGTCAGCATTTGTACAAGTTCGACGCAAAACTATAGTGGCACCTTTTTCCGGACAAGGTGCAGACTGTAGTACGGCACACACAGATGCGAAACATGGAATTATACCCACTAAATGGGCGAGGTATAAATGCATGTCTGCGTGTCTGTTTGTGCATCTGCCCGCTTGCATGTCTCAACGAGTCTCCGCACCAATTAATACAGCAAACGGACACACGACGACAGATATACCGCGCTATAGCTTACCGTCGCGCGATAAAAACACATGTCCAAATGTCACGAAATATTCTGTACATGTTACCTGTGGCCGTGATTTGGTGCTCCTCTAACGACAATGCGATGTTACATACTTGCGGTTTGGTATGATGTCATGTTTTCACATAATGGGACCACGGGTCAAAATCAAGCACGACGTTACGTTTCGTCAGGTGGTGGCACTAGGAACAAAGTCTGATGTCTATACGATTGCCTTGATTACCCGGATGTACATGATAACTCAAGCAAGTTAGGAATTAAGCGTAGAAATCGAACATAATACTGATAACGTTTCTTCAACGCTTACTTGCGTTTTTATTTTTATCACACGTTTGAACGTTTTAAGTCTATGATTTGAGACAGCACCAAACGACGCAGAGTCGGTGCGAACTGCGAAGCATCTGCAGCCGCATTGATCGATCTACCTCTGTCGATGACTCGTCCGAAGACCGAGTTGTCGTCAACCGTGCTGCAGTTCCATCGTCGATGTCGGAACTGCCACTGGCACTCGGCGATGGCGGTCTGAGCGCCGCGCCCGACACTGGCCATGTGGTCGGGATACAGCTGGCAGAACTTGGTCTGACGTGGCGACAGTCCGCTCGTCCGCAGACACCGCGGAGTCAGCGACGCGCCTCCGAGAACGTACAGCTGATGTCCGTCGCTGCGCCAGACATCCGCACCGTTCACGCCCAGGTGCCTGTCCATCAGCAAACGCCATTCATCGTTTTGTCTTTTTACACGCTAAAGCCGCGTTCACACATGATCCGGTGCCGCGGCGCGCGGCACCGCGCGTTCCTGTCGCGTTGCGTTGCGGCGCGTGATTCTAGGAATTCGTATAATGCCCATTAGGGTGAAACATGACGTCGTCCACAAAACCTGAAGTAGCGGTACCTAAGTTAACTTATTGCACGTTCATCAGAGGAGGACAGAGCCACGACGATCATGGGCAAAATGTACATAAAATTTCGCGAAGTTTAGGAAATGTATTTTTACAGCGAGCGGACAGACAAAAAGACACGCTGATCGCTATGAACGTCGAGCTGAGTGGCCATCGATCGCATTAGGAGCATTGTATAGCAAGTGTCAAGATTTTTGCTCTGCGGTAGGCTACTTGACACTTGAGCTATCTATTTGCACTGCAGCGTACAAAGGCAATGACCGATAACTCGAAGTAACGAAATACATACATACATACATACATACAAACAAATTTATATAGCGCCAAAATCGTGGAAACGAATCAGAGGCGTTTTATTACGCCATGCATACACAACGTATGTCCGTCCTATCTTTGAGTATGCTTCCAATGTCTGGACGCTGGAACCCCCATTTGTTAAAACATGTAAATGCTCTTGAAAGGGTTCAGCGTCATTTTACCAAGCGAATAACCGTGTTACGCAATTTATCGTACGACGAGAGGTTGGCTTGTCTCGAGCTTGACACCCTTGAATGTCGGCGTCTTAAGGCCGACCTCATACTGTACTACAAAATCATGCACAACCTCACTCCGTGGCTCTTGGATCGTTACTTTAACATGTCTGTTCACTCCCGCCATACTTGTCTAACCGAATCTATAGGTGATTTTCACATCTCAGCCCCCTCTGTCGTACTATAGCCTATCAGAATAATTTTTACCCGTTCGGCGCTAGCGATGCGCGGGTATTAGCCGTCGTCGTGTGTCTGTCTGTCTGTCTGTCACACCCCGGTATTGTATCACAACGGTTAAACGTAGGATCACGCAAACAACGCCACGTGATAGCCCAAGGACTCCTAGTTTTCTGACACCAAGAGTCGTTGGTGGACGTATTCCCCCTTCCCCATTAAATTTGCGCTCAAAGTGACCCACCCCATTTTTGAACACCACAATTTCGACAAATATCCACTCATAGCGCCTCAACCGTGAGAGCTGGCGAAAACAATTAATTAACACTAATAGGAAGTCGACCACGCGCTTTCCAACGAGCCATAGATGAACCGTGTACGTAACCCCTAAGTCCCCCAAAGGGTGGCACAATACGCGATTTTGCTGTTTTTGTCAGTAAAATCCAACTTCTGTCAAAAAAGTGTGCTACAAATCTTATTTGTGTGAAAACTTCCAGCGGAAAATTGTAGCTACATCATTCCTCTGTCTAACGGTCCATAGAAGGATTGCGGGTGACGTCCACATCTACCTACAATTTGCGCTCAAAGTGACCCACGCATTAAAAAGTCGGGGCTCCAATCATATCACTGGAACGGCTGAACCTAAAGTCGTCAAATTTTGTACATTGGTAGGCTATATCAATTCTAGCAACATGATGACATGTCATCAACAAAAGGGGCGAGGTTATGGTCACGTGACTGTTTTAAAATTTTGCCGTTTGTCGTGATGCAGCGCGTCTCGCGGGTTTGTCAGCGACAGCTGAGCTAAACTTGATTTCATCGTTGTTTCATGTTGGAATAATTTGCTATCAACTGTTACCGGTGCCACTTCCTTGAAACAATTTATAAATGCACTGGCACGAGTCGACCTAACAAATTACTTGCAGCACAGATTTTAACTTTATTTTGTTTTATGTTTTTGTGTGTGTTTATGTTGCGTCTGCACGGGCACTAACACACGATCTGTTTGCGATAGCTAATTTGCTGTTAATTGTAAGTTAAGAATAAATTAATTAATGGCAGTGAACTTAATTATCACTTGCAACGGCCTAGCAGGCTAGCAGTGCTGGCGGTGTTCATATTTTTCGCTGCAGAGATTCGTCGTAAACGCCGGAAATTGCTGAGTGCGACCGCGCAAAACAGCGCTCGTAGGTTGAATAAACCAGGCTCGTCTCCTATCTCCAAGCGAGCTCACCGATTCGACGACTTTCTACGGCAGACCCCTCCGCGGGCGGCATTTTTTTCTTAAGCCCCGTCCACCCCAGCAACAATGTCGAAGCAACATTGTCGAATGCTACAAGTCGAACGATTCTTTCGGCAAAATCGGATGTTGCTTCGACATGGTCGAACGTTGCTTCCACATTGTTGCCGTTTTTGGCAACAATGTCGAACGAGTTTTTCGCAAAATTTCAAATTTCAAATTTTCGAAAAATTGAACATGTTTAATGTTTCGACTTTGTCGAAAGAATCGTTCGACTTACACGAAGGGGGGGGGGATTTGCGATTTTTGACATAATAGCGCGCTATATCTCGGTAACGGTACAAGATAGCCCTATCATTGCTGATAATGACTACTAGAAATCATGTGTGGTCTAATAATGGTGACATTGCCCCCGACCGCCCCAAGTACCCATTTTTGTTAATTTTTGATTCTTCTGTCCTTTTTCCCAACTCACTTTTTCCGACGTCTGCAAACCTACATTTTCGAAACTTTTCCACATGACGTGGGCTGCTATGCCGATTTCCTAAAAGTGCCCCGTATCAAAAATGAGGGGCAAAAGCCCCAAATTTCGCCCAATCTTGCGTCTAATCGCAACATATTATGCGCCGTCACTCGTAATGTGGAAGGAAAATAGAAAATCGAAAACAATATTGTTCATCGGTGATTATTAGCCTATATGTTCACCAAATTTGGTAGGGGTCAGTTAAATATTGACGGAGATCGACGCTGTAGTTTATGCGGGGGTGGGAAAATTTTGCAATTTTTGACATAATAGCGCGCTATATCTCGGTAACTGTACAAGGTAGTCCCATCATTGCTGCGAATGACTACTTGAAATCATGCGTGGTCTAATAATAGTGACATTGCCAATGACCTTGCGTGACCCCTAACCGCCGCAAGTACCCATTTGTGTAACTTTTGAGGCCTGTTCCTTTTTCTGACGTTATCTGACGTCTGTCAACCGACATTTTCGAAACTTTTCCACATGACGTGGCTTTAGCCGCAAAGAAGTGCTGCTATGCCGATTTTCTGAAAGTGCCCCCTAACAAAAATGAGGGGCGAAAAACCCCAAATTTCGCCCAATTTCGCGTCTAATAGCAACATATTACGACCTTTTGTAACTCAGATATCAAATATAACAAGTTAGCTGTAATGCGTTCACTAACAGATGAACACCTGACTGAGCAGCATTGGCAGCCGGTGTTCCTATTCAGTAAGCCAAGTGTCAGCATTCATGTTTGTTGTTCATACATCGAATTGTCAGGGTCAAAACTGCACAAGACGGGCGATCTTCAGGTTGGGAATTTGACACGTTAATTGCCAACATTCTAGTTTTTTCTGTTTTATACACTAACATCACGAGTCGACTGAAAATGCAGGACCTGAAAATGAATGACCGGAATATGCAGGACCAGTAGGGTAAAGTAATAAAACGATGTAATTAGTCGGCAATTACGCAATCATACTCTACTCTCAGTACTGTAGTCATCATCTGCCACTTTGCGTGACTGTGCACTATGCTTGCATGTGTAGTAGCAAGTAGGCCTACTGAATCAACTGAAATTACGGTAGCACACAGGCAACTGTTGTTTAAGCATCAACGGTCGTGCGGCCTTCTATGTTCAAGCCGGTGCCGCCTGGATTGTTATCTTTGAGTATTGTTCACTGTTTCTTACTCCGTGGTGTCACACGCCCAACAATGTCGTCACAGCAAACTACAAAGGCTCGCCGCAATCGTAGAAGGTACTTCATACTCAGGTCCTGCATTTTCTGGTCCTCCATTTTCAGCGCCCCAAACATCACACGTACGCATGGCTATCATTATGGACGTTGCGTACTGTGTGTTCAACGACACAGCAGCAGTTCGGTGAAACTTTGTCGCAACGCAAACGTATACTTGCCGCAGTTGGCGGATTAGCCATTGAGCCGGCTGGCGCCAAAACGACCTTAATTATAATCGCGGAGGCGCCGCGAACCGGTGCAATCCATTCATCGCGCGTAGCTCCCGGTGTAGGCGAATACAAACCATTCACTGACTATTCGCATTGTTTACACGCCTCAACGTCTGTCGATCATCGGTCAGTTAGGCCGAAGAGATGCGAGACTAGCGGGTTCAACGTGCCTGCTGTGTAATTAAAAGCAAACAAACCAGTTACACACTGAAAACTGTGTCAACATCGGTACGTAATTGATACGTCTGCACGTAACGAACGCAAATGCTTGGTAACTGCAACAGTTCAACACTATTCCTCTCATTCGTTCTTCAGTTAGGCCTGTGGCACATTTTAGTGGTCCAGGAAGACCAATCGGTCCGGTTTGTTTGTCTGCGTGTCCGGACAATAACTTTCGAACTAAATGACTTTAATGTAGATATCTGGCAAGCTGGTTCTGCTTTTACACTTTCTAGATTATGGGTCAAAGTTCACGGTCACAGAAGAAAAAATTGGCAAAGTGGTCGGTGCGACCTCGAATGAGGGCTATAATGTAAACTGTTCGACCAGTGGCGGCGCGAGGCTTTGTGGCGCCCGGGACAAAAGTTCATGTACCCCGATTCGGGTTGCGACCACCCTGATTATCCATCATGCTTCTGGTTTCTGAATACAATTTGCGATCACGTGACATAAAACGCCCAGTGAGTAGTGCAACGAACACCACAGCCGTCTGTGCTTATTGTTTTACAAACATGCTCACTTATGTCAAAATGGACGGTGATACTGACTGATGCCTATGCCTTCCTAGGCAACAAGCCATCTTCAACATAGTTGCCGTCTATTGTTACCGACCGAGTAGCGTGGTCTGTCGGTCTGTCTGTCGGTCTGTCACCGAGTGAGCCCTTCAAAAACTACTGTAGCGATCGAGATGCCGTTTGCGTCGAGGACTCGGGTGGGCTCAGGGAAACACCTGTTACATATAGCGGACCGCTTCGAGGCGAATACTGTATTGTGTTCATTCAACACTATACAGCCAATGATGCAAATGGATTTTCCAGAATGCATGCGCCAAATGTCCAGCAACGGGGTTCATTATGATATGCGTGAATACACATGCAGCGTTGCCACTGCCTTCTTTGCTTGCAACTTAGACGTCACAGTAACGACACGATACGATACGGTATATTTACGTGCGCTCAAACGATATAACGTTATATGGCCAGCTTAATCTAGCGCTCGGCACAGAAACGAAAAATAAGGAAAAACTAAAAACAAAAACGAAGTAGCTCAGAAGAAACGGTCCGGGTAACGTAATTCAGTAAGAAGCTCAGCTGTCGCAGAGGGACCGCGCGACGCCCCGTATCATTTGGAAACATTCTTAGGTTAATTCTAGGCCATAAGACGGTTGACAACTCCTGCAATAGTCATATTTTAAACGTTACTACATGATGGGTTGTCGGTGGCTGTGCAATAGCTGACGGTAAATATTTCAATCTTCGAAATGACTCGAGGCCTCTGACGTGGTGTAAGACGTTCACTCAGTCGCCTTCACGTCAGTCATTATGCTGCCTGTGTTGAGGTCAGTTCAGTGCATACTGCATGCAGTGTTCAATCGTCAGTCTGTCGCACACTCGGACTTGCAGACCACAGCTGACTGATGCCCCCCCGGATAAAAGCCCCCCTTCGGACTGATCACCCACTGCCGAAGCTCGGTCATGAATACACGTCGCGGCCGCATGCAGTCTGTGGAGTGTTCACACATTGTATACGTTCATTTCCTTTCACGCTTAAAACAACCAGGCGACGAACAGGGAACTAATAGCGTTTCTCGGACTCTGACGTTATGGGTCTACGACTTACGACGTTGACGACGCACTGCCACTACCGTGACGCATCGTATTGTACGTGCAATTATGCCTAACACTTGTACAAAATTGTCATATTAGCAATACAAGAAATTCATTCAATCAATCAATCAGTAATTTTTATAGTGCCTTATTAGCTACTGCCATCGCTAGGACCACTAAGAAAGTCACAGTAACACAGTAAATTGACTGTGTTAAAGTGTGAGGAGGTAGACAAAAATGACTTCGCCTTGCTTCCTTCGTTCACTCTTTATACTACTCCGACAGACACGTTCGTGTTTCCTCTGTTCATTTCAGCCACTAAAATGAAATTATGAAAAAAAACAATCTTGCGTAATACATAAAAGATGCAGTTAGCTGCAATCCAGTACTGGCGCCAGAGTCTAGCAAGTAGGGGGCCAAAGAGAGTTTTATGGGGCACATAGCGAGCGATACATTATGAAAAACCCTGGAAACAGCCCCACCCAGGAGGCCAATATTTCTTGTGGGGGCAGGCC
>Ga0209780_1003842_pt1 | contig 11367 bp, 9 predicted proteins | sample WorMetexBAHAMAS2_FD_187384 | JGI IMG/M metagenome (GOLD analysis project Ga0209780, IMG submission 187384) | Marine gutless worms symbiont microbial communities from Max Planck institute for Marine Microbiology, Germany - Inanidrilus exumae... | ecosystem: Host-associated > Annelida > Digestive...
ATCACAGTCCCTGCGTGCAACATGTAATACTGCGCGCCGCTTTAGCCACGCCCCTATCTGCCCACGGCTAGGCCATCCGCCTCCGAGCTGTTCAGCCACCCATGGATGTAACGCTTGTATTAAACGGGATGTCATTGACTTCATTCTATCATTGCTATGATCAAAAATGACTTGCACATGCTACGAATGAATGAATGAATGAATGAATGAATGAATGAAAATGCGAGGATTTTAAGTGCGTTTGAAAACCGACTGAGAGCCGGCTTTGTCTAACACACTATGTAAACAAATCAAGCCGTTGAGCGAAGTAAAGCCGGAAATGGTCAGGTAGTCCGTGGAGTCAGTCCGATAGGTAAGGAAAAGGCCTACAACAGAATCTTTATTCTCCTGAACTCAATGAACGTATCTTGAACTTTTTGTTGTGTATTACACTCAAATCTGATAAAATCAGTCATGTTTTGGTACGACTTTTAAGAAGCGTCATCACAGTCCCTGCGTGCAACATGTAATACTGCGCGCCGCTTTAGCCACGCCCCTATCTGCCCACGGCTAGGCTATCCGCCTCCGAGCTGTTCAGCCACCCATGGATGTAACGCTTGTATTAAACGGGATGTCATTGACTTCATTCTATCATTGCTATGATCAAAAATGACTTGCACATGCTACATCAGAACTACAACAGAATCTTTATTCTCCTGAACTCAATGAACGTATCTTGAACTTTTTGTTGTGTATTACACTCAAATCTGATAAAATCAGTCATGTTTTGGTACGACTTTTAAGAAACCCGTACTTAAGGGTTTTTATTTTATTGGTTCACTGTGTGTATTACGTTGCCAGGTGAGAGTTGGCGACAATGATAAATGGTTGTACGGCAGCTACGTTTGTGTCGCAAAGAATCAACACGGGCACGCCGAAAGAACGTTCAAGCTCCTACAAGCCGGTAAACTGATGTAGTGATTATTCTAGGCATGTTTCTGGGGGAATTTTCCCCCGGAATTTCCGAGTTCCCCTGGAAATCTCGAAAACATGCGATGCGGAAATATCAAGAAAGATGCGTAAATGAAATTTGATCTTTATCTTGACTTACTTAATGCTTTGGCGACAGTGACGTACTAGTGCTTGCGTTCCAGCAGCCCGCTTGACGAACAATTCTTCTCCACTTGGAACGGTACCAAAGTGGAGAAGCGTTGCGCAGGAACATATGGCGTGCTTTCTCTGCAACAGCTCAGCGTCGTGTCTTCAGCTTGATAGCCTACATTTCGTATCAATCATTGTGCTGGTAAGTACGTGAGTGTCGTGTTCACTTCACTTACTTACTTACAGAGCCGCCGGGAAGTCCGCACAACGTGAGTGTATCACGCGTGACGTCAACATCGGTGACGCTGAGCGTGACGTCGCCATCATCACTGGCCAATCAGCCGCCGACTACATCATGGTGGGTCAACTACACGACGGCTGCTGAGCATGCGCACGAGCGAACATCAGTCTTCTCCGCCGACAGTAAGCGTGATTTATCGAACAATTATCGATTATTATCGAGTACTGCCTGCTGGAAATGGTCTTCCTTGCTGTAGTTACATGTAACATAACGTACACTCAGTGTACCGATCATTGCGTTGTCCCCATCGAGATATATGCTCTATGGAGCGAGCTTGGACTAGTATGGGCTGTAGCCCGAAGTGTCGCGAGTTTATAAAATATTAAACTTCGCCGTCGGCCATGATGACACTTTACGACGAGAAAACGTACAGTATTTGTCTGACAGCATCATATAGAACCATCGTAGATAATTCAGGACATTATACAAGCAATGTACTGTGAGTGTGATCAATGGGACTGGGAGTGCGTAGCACAGTGGGGTAATCATCATCATCATCATCATCTTTATTATACGCTCAAGGCAGAGTAAAAAATAAAAACACATCAAATACACAATCACTCAAAAACATGAAAGACAAACACACACACAGGATAAAAAATGCCCTAGCCTAGGTATGGACCGTCCTCTGAAAGCAGTCCCAGATAAGCTGTTTCACAATATACACTGGCAATACGACAAGGTCGTGTGTACTCAATTTATACAAATCACACACAGCGCCTACAGCATCACGACAGCACAATGCAAGTGTTCTTAGAACGGAGTTATCTGAAGATGCACATTTTTCCAAAACAACAAACGACGTTGGTGTATTAAAACAGAGACTGGTAAGCACCAGCAATACATCAGTAACGGCTTTACACTCTCTCTCCAAAAAAAATTGAACACCTTCCTAAATGAATTATTCAATGCAACATTAGCAGAACGTATATTATCCGAACGAGCATGCCATGTTTCACAACTGTAGAGAAGTGACGGCAGACAATACGATTTGATTAGATGAACAGCCACCATTTCATTTCTTTTTGAGCCAATCACACGCAATATATTATGAGCGTGGTTTGTTGGCGAGTGGCGACAGCCTAAACGGCCCAGGAAATCTCCAGTTATAGAATATCAAACCTCGTTGGTTGTCCGATTCTATTGCATTCACGGTGCACTGTGACTGCTTGCCTACTTGCACCTGGAAATATTCTTACTTATTTACTTACTTAATAACGAGGACGTTGAACAGAAATGTTTGTGCTGCAGAATCAGGAACTGTCACGCTGAGTAAACTGAAGCCAGGAGAACAGTACACGGTCTATCTATCAGCCGGCAACGACGTCGGTTTCGGCCCTAGTATCAAGTTTATCGTCGACACGCCGACGTTGGAACAGTCAGGTAGCGTGCCATGATATCACGCTCCGCTTTCGTACGGCAGATTCGTCGTAGATTCAGGATAAAAGTGGGGCCTATACGGTTAGGGTTACGTTAGGGTGTCAGTATTTCAGTCCTGTCGATATTGCAATGCCTTTCGCTCTTGAACAGTCCTCACAGTAAGTTGGCAGTTGCTCTTCTGTGTGTTATAAGTTCTCTATCTCTCAGCTGAGCTATATCAAGGGTAACCTCAAAACGTTTTACCTGAACTTATCCTGTCCAAATCTAACTAACCGCATCTCGTCCATATACGCCTAGTGACTGTAAACAGAACATTTCTATAGCGCCTTATTTAATAATTGCGATACTGATCTCTGGTGGCGTAACTGATAAAGCGTTGGACTTGCGAACATCAGGTCGTGGGTTCAAATCCTACTCGAGCAAAAGTTTCATAACAACCTTGGGCCACACCTATGTGCCTCTGTCACGGTCACCAAGCAGTATAACTGCGGCTGGGAAGGTAACCGCAGGCCTGGCGGAAAGTAATGGCAGCCTACCGCCGGGTGGATGTAACTTGCGGGCTGACTGCCTGTACACCGGGATCAGCTCCGGGTCCAAAGCTCGGTATTGGTAACGAGTATGGGAAGCTTTTACCTTTTCTACTTACCTCTAAAGCGCTCAGGTACGGCACGTGTTTACGAGGGATCAACATAGTTTTACCTGCCACCCACATGTTTATCCACAAATGGAATGAGCCATCCTGCCTTTACTCCCCAGCGGCAGAATATCACCGCAATTTGACCGATACTCATTTTCCGTCCCACTGAGGGTAGGATGCTGAGTTGGCCTGGGTGGCTGTTACATACCGAGGTGGTATGCCCTCCAAATCGCGCCTCCGATTCAGTCAGGCTTTCCCCGCGTATGTACATGCATACCTAAGTATAGTCAAACCAACAAGTTTGTGGTCGGTTGCGTGGCACAGTGGTAGAATGTCGGTCTGTGACCACTGACAGGCGAACTTTCCCTGTCCTACGCTCGACCTGTAGCTGATGGATGACCACTTATGTGTGTAAACCGTCTGCTACAAGATCAGCCAACTAGGCCAACTCAACCTTTCATCCTTTCGAGGTTGACAAATGAGTATTGAGATGTAATCGGATGTGCGCTGCCTCGCTCGGGTGGCGCCATCCGGTGAATGCTTACGGAGTAAAGGCAGGATGGTTCATTCAATTCGTGGATAAACGTGTGGGTGGCAAGTAAAACTGCGCGATCTCTCTAACACGTGCCATTCCTGAGCGCATTAGAGGTGGTTTACGACGATGCGCTATACAAATCGACATTTACACTACTTCATGTAAACGTTATACAGACGTGCCTCGGTTTGACGAAGCGGCCGACCTGCGGAGCAGCGTCGAGGCGTTGGATCAGAACAACCATGTGTCACCGGGCGACAGTCGTGCCGGTCGGACGGCCGCCGTGGTCGTCGCTGTGCTGGCGGCACTGCTGATAGTCACGGGGCTGATCGTGGTCGCCATCTGCATCCGTCGACGACGACATCAGCTGGCCGCACCATCGACCGGTATTATTATTATTATTATTATTATTATTATTATTATTATTATTATTATTATTATTATTATTATCGTAAATAGTACATATGAAGTGCCCAGTGTGCTAGAGAGCGGACCGAACAGTGAGGCTCACATTTTTAGCCCGCCCGGCATCGCGATGCCGCCGGCGAGATTATGTTTTACCGATGTCACTTTCTTTTTTTGAAATGTCGCCCCTCTCATTCGACAACGGTTGGACGGATCGCAACGCGGATTGTTGCGTTAACACCGTCGATGAAGAAATTACTACGGCTGCAAATTTGGTGAACTTCGGTCCAGTAACCCCGGAAATTTTGTGGCTCATAAGCAACTCATCTTGTGGCTCTCGTGGCTCATTTGCAGTGGAAGGCCGAGTCCAGGACACCAAAAAGACCCGAGACACCTCAGAGCGTGACTGACGATGACCGTCCGTAGATGTAGCCAGCAACGCGGCGCTTCGTCGCATAGACATTTCCGTACAAGAACGACAGTCTTGAAAATAATCCGCTGACCAATTGGAAGCCAATGAAATGTCGCGAGAACCGCAGTGATGTGGTCGTTGTTAAATTTATGTTTGTATTTAGTTTGGCTCCTGCCTTTTTTAGGCCGTATCGCATGCATAGCATAGATGCGGCCTATTGCGACAGACTCTGTCTATCCGTCTGCGTGTGTCTGTGCGTGTATTGGTCACACGGATGTACTGTACAAAAAGCTTGAACCGATCGAGATGCCGTTTGGGGGCCGACTTTTCTGGTTCCAAAGAACCACGTGTTAGGTGGGGTCAAGATCGGATGAGTCCATTCGCTACCGCAAAGGATGACAAGTCGGCGATGCGGCCGTTTGTCAAATTACTTACACTTGTTTCCAATTTTTTAAGTTCTATTACAAAGGTATTTTAGTACTCAAAAGTTTCTTGTTTTGGACTACACAACTTATCGGCTAGTGTCAACGTTTTGATTGATTGCAACACGTCATGCAATCAATTTCTGCAGCGTCTGTGACTGCTGTGCTACACGTAGGTGATGATGCAATAGGCGAGGCGGATGACAGGTGCGACGTGACGTCATCACCGGCAGGTAAACAGTCATTCTGGCGCAAGTTGCGTCTGGGCGATTCGCCGGCTGTCAACCACGATCAGCCACAAGGCTCTGGTGGCAGCGGCGGAAGTGGAAGGCGGGTCTGGATGATGGTGACGAGGGTGTTCGGACGCTCAGCGACGCCGCGAGTTCCAGATGTCGACGTCGTCAAACAGTCAACCACGCCGGACAGCTCACACTCGTTCAACGTCGACGAAGTTGTCAAGTCCAAATCTCTGCCGCTAGTCCGTTCGACGCTCGACGACGACCGACCTCGATACAGTCCTTCACCCAGCGTCCGGCGCGCTAACGCCGTACGCTCCCCGTGCACCCCGCCGCCGGCAGTCCGTCGGCCCGTCCACGCCCCCAGCCCGCCGGCGTCCAGTCGGCTGGCGTGGGAAAGTCTGCGGACACCTGCAGGTCGGCCGGACGAAGTCCCGCCGTCTCCCGGAACGCCGTCGGACGCCCAGCGAGCCGGTGGCCAGCAGCCGGCGGTCTCATCCGAGCTGCTGCCTGAGCCCGAGTATCTGTACCGTCGATTTGTTGACGAGTCGACGACGCAGGATACGACGTCGGAGACGGACGACGTCGACGAGGGTTCCATTCACGACATCCTCGACGGCTACCACAGCGAGGACAACATCGACGACCAGTAACTGGGCACCACTGACGCAGCTAGAGAGCGAACCGTGGCGTCCCACCTTCATGGACCCACGATTCATGCCCGCTTCTCCAAACGCCCAGTCCCCAGACTAGAGTTGGATCAATTACTTGTAAATTGTATTTCAATTATTACAACATACAAATTACGTTTTTGGAAAGTAATTCAAATCCTTCGCTCAATTACTTTGGCTATGGAGGGCAAAATACAAAATACATTTGCAGAAAGAGTAATTTAAATACAGATGACTTGCTACACGTCCAAGGACCAAGCCCAGGCGGATAAGCTGTTGAGTGACAAAATACAGTTCATTACAAATACACAGCAAAATAGAGAAATAGAAACTCCCAGTGAAGTGACAGTACTCAGTGAGCATTTCAGATGCAAAAGGAATCAAAGCTTTTGTTTGGTTGTACAATTTTACGTTGGCATCGCTTGGACCGAGGGCTTGTGGGCCCAGGTGAACGCCCGCTAATTCAAAGGGTTAGGGTTAGTAGGGGTTAGTAGTGCGTGACTGACATTTCCCTACTAACCCCTACTAACTCTAACCCTTTGGACCGTCAGAAGTGCGGGTCTTCGAACGTCATAGCAGGCGTTCACCTGGGGCACAAGCCCTCCGTCCCATCGATGCCAACGTAAAATTGTCCAACAAACAAAACTGATTGAATGATAATGTGCTTTGATCAACTGCGTGAATTGCTGTGACGCTAGACTGAGACTCTCCGAATTTTGACTCCTTTTGGTCTAAGGCCCCGACCACAGTGTAAACAAATTCAGTGAATCAACTGCCGTTCGCTCCGTTTTTGATCGTCCGCTTAATAAATATTCGCTCCAGACCCATTGCCGAAGGTGTGATCCATCAGAATTATAAATAATCCAAGTGACAGACTGACAGCTGTAGGTAGGTGGAATTTGGAAATAAAATTGTCTGCTGGTGGATCATGCCTTCGACGGTGGGTACAGCATTTTTATATAGTTTGTGTCTGTCCTGTGAGTTAAACAGTTGTGCTATTGTGCCAAACCTCGATTCTAGGTTCTCGAAGCTTCGCTTCGAGCAAAGACTGACGGCCGCCTGAATAACAGTTGTAATTATGACGTTTTCCACAACAATTACTTTAAAAGCTGTGTCGATTCTCATGAAATTCTTATGAAGGTAGGTATTGGTACAAAGAAAACGATTAGATGCTGGGCATGGTAGGTATCCAGAAATTTTTCTACTGACGACTAGGCCTATTAGCACCACAGCGTAGTATAATAATAATAATAATATACACATTTGTATAGCGCCATATGGTCGTAACTTCAGAGGCGCTAAACTGGTATGAGCATTCGCCAGGTGGCGCCGGTAAACTGTTACTTTCGTAACGGACGCATAAATGTCCGCCGCATTTAATAAACTGGCCCTTAAAGATGATATGCAATGATCTTTTGGTTGTTAAAGTAAATTGCCCATAGTATGTCTTTATTATGAGCAAATCTATCTGAATATTAAGGAACATCAAAGAATTAGGAAATTTTAGAAAAAGCGCAAGAAAGTGATTTGTTTTCTATTGCAAGTGATGACGTCATACCAGGGAAACGAACAAGGAAACAGGCTATTGGAGTGTTGAGTGAGACATTACACAACATATAGGCATAGCGACGTAGAAATAGGTTCTTAAAACATAAATGGCATAATATATAACTTCTTATCTAATCTCAAACGCAAATCAGCGCAAACGAAACAAGCGTATCCTGGCATGACGTCACACATGACGGAAAAAGCCAAAGAATAACTAGGAGCCTATACTAAAAAGACCAATAAACTTGTACTTTTTTTTAGAATTTTACGGCGTAATTTATCAAAATTTGTTACACAGACGGGTTTATATTGCAGTAAGCAGCTAGAAACTACTTTTAATCAATTTGATAAAAAATCGTTGCATAATTATCATCTTTAATGGATCGGTTGTTGCATTTGGTAGTTGGTACAACGAGGACATTGGGAGTGATGTGGTGCCCACTCACACAGGTTTTCTATAACCGACCGTGGTAAGAATTCTGCTTATCCTGTGGGTGTGTCTGTCTGTCTGTACCATTGGTGTATTGTACGCCGGAACGGATCGAGCTGGTTTTGATATTACGGTTACCACAGAGGACAGCTACTTCGCGTTGCTGGAAGACGGGTCCGGATTCGCCCGTGGAATGGCAGATATCCCCCGTATACGGGGGACACGACTACAGTGAAAACGTATAGCCTACCAGTTGGCAAAACCATTCGTCCGTAGAATTATTTCTGCTGCTAAGCGTCGGTCAGCTATTTTAGCAGTTGCTACACTGTTGTTTGTTGCCCAACCAACAAGGCCAGTATAGCAAGCGTCAGATTGTTGACTAATTCCCATAATGTTCTGGCCATAACCGCATGATGACTCGTTGTCAAACCAACCTGCACCCACGGTCTAGGACAACAGATTATGTTATATACATGTGTTAGGCTATTTGTTCAAAAAAGCATTTCAATTAACCGTTCTACACGAGTACAGGTGCAGCTAAAAACGTACGCAACCAGAAATATAAAACAAGGTGTCGCCCTAAATGGACGTAACAGTACTGTCCCGCCGTGCAGTGACGGCCGCCGGACCGGCCACGCGCCCGGCCCGGCGGCGGCCGACCGCCCACGCGCGTTATACAAACGACGACAGACGGCAGACGACGCCGACAGACGACAGCGTGCAAAACAATACTGCCCATTAGGCAAACCAGTAATAAACTACAGAAAACAAATTATGAAATAGCATGAAATAGCCAGTAGTTACTAGTTCCGTTCATATAAACAGTGCATTTATTCTACAGCATGGCTTTATAAAAGTAAAACCACTATAATCGACCGAAGTAATTGAACAAAAATTTCATGTATTGATTTCTACAAATTCAATAAGTTAATCAGTGTTTGAAAATTGCAGCTGAAAATTATTCGTGTTTGTTTGTTATTGAACAATGTGCTTTGTACCGATCGACAGTCGTAAAATAACTACCATTGTTCATGTGCTGTTCTTTAGATGTAGATTAACTTAAATGCTATGAAACGAATATAATCTGAAACACACTTGTTGTCGTCATTTCATGTTTATATAATTAAAAAAGGGTTAGAGCAAATTCCTTTCGTCGTAGACCCACAGAAAACCTACCTGTTTCACAAATACAACCCCCCCCCGTAGTTTCACTTCTTCCTCACGGACTGCCTTCACAGACTATTGCCCGGATCGTTTCTTCTGAGCTATTCGATTTTTGTTTTTTAGTTTTATCTTTTTTTTTTCTGTGCCGTGCGCTACATTAGGTTGGCCATCTCGTCAGCTCTTGAGCGCACGTAAATGTATCGTATCGTGAGACACTAATATGCTAGCAGTCATAATAGCTAATGAGTCTATTTCTCCGTCATCTTTGTGTCCGCAACGCAGCCCGAAACGCTATCATTCAGTCATTTAGACTGACATATAACAACCAGTCTCATGCTGCTGCTGCTGGCGATGACAGTCATAATGATGATGATGATGATGATGCTGGTTCAGAACGATGTTGTTGTAATTCACCTGTATGTCTGCAACGAGACAATATCCAGTACCGGTCGCACACGAATGCCCAAGACACTCAACTATCGCAGAGAAACCGCGCGACGCGCTATGTCAGATAAAATTTTGTCAACTGCTCCACAGCTCCACAACAATCACATTTGAAAGCTTTGCAGTAGGAGTGACCTTGAAGATGACTCATCAAGGTCACCGGAATAGCCTCTATTCGCCAGGCGCGGTGGCGCAACGGATAGAGCGTTGGACTTCGATCAACAGGTCGTGGGCTCGAATCCTATTCGTGAAAAAAGCTACTTAACAACCTTGGGCAAGTTGTTCACATCTATGTGTCTCTTCACCAATTTGGTACAGGCCAAGTGGCGGTGATGCTCTGCGGCTGGGAAGGTAACCACAGGCCTGTATCTTTTCGATAAAATAGGACTACGCAAGGTCACAGCCAGCCACGGACACTGTAAATGCGGTAATATATCGGAACCGTGCCAGATAAAGTCGTTGTTACAATAGGAAGTGACACAATGGCCTATCTGTAAAGTAAAGGCTTCCCATACTCGTTGCCGAGCGTTGGGCTCGGAGCTGATCCCGGTGTACAGGTCGTCAGCCCGCAGGAGATCCACCCGGCGTTAGGATGCCATTACTTTCCGCCCAGAGTTGGACATGGGCCACTTTTTTGACCCGACCCGAATCTTGCTTAGTTATCTGCAGCTTCGATCGTACAGTCTGACTCAACTGCAACTGGCCGACATACATGTACCTCCACTGCAACTCTTACATGGTCTAACAAATTCTTCGTTCTAAAACCGCTGCCGTCTGGCACCTTGTGCGTGTAAACTCGTCGACATCGGTTATACACGCACAATAATACTTTGTTTCAACGAAAGAAGTCTGTTCCGAGGTCGTACACTTCTCGAAAATGAGTGCAAGGTGTTTCCATACGTTAGATTTCGCCGATTCATTACACCGCAACTAAAATTCGTCCGGCTTCGCTCGCGGTCTTTTTTCTAACACACTAGCGCTCATGGTAGTACCCTCTCAGAGAGCTACTGACGAACTGATTACATAGAAAGAGAGAGGAAGCTGCTGTCATATACTGCTTGCAAATTTGGTACTGAGGCAAGCTTTGAAGCTTTTACAACGTGCACGGTCTCAATAGCTTTACAGCAAGCATCCCGTGATGTGCCGGTGTCTTAATGCGAGTACTGTAACAGCAGAGAGTCTCGCTCGAGCGTGTTAGTTAGATGGAGGCAATGCTGCAGCAAAATAAGCTATACTGTAAACCACCGTTTTCATTACCTATCTTTGGCGAACAAGACGGAAATGGCTCAGTCAGAATGGCAGTATGATTGTGCACAGAAAATGGTGAATAGTGGCCATATTTGAGATGTTGATAAATCCTGAAAATTTTGTGACCCGACCCAACCCGCGGGTCGACCCGACCCATGTTCAACTCTGACTCAATTTGGTTCCGTGTACTATCGTATGGCGTTCTTTGCGTGATCATACGTTTAGTCGTTTGGTACAATACCGGCTTGTGACAGACAGACGGAATGAATGAATGAATGAATGAAAATGCGAGGATTTTAAGTGCGTTTGAAAACCGACTGAGAGCCGACTTTGTCTAACACACTATGTAAACAAATCAAGCCGTTGAGCGAAGTAAAGCCGGAAATGGTCAGGTAGTCCGTGGAGTCAGTCCGATAGGTAAGGAAAAGGCCTATGGTGGAAAGGATTTGCCAAA
>Ga0209780_1003843_pt1 | contig 11367 bp, 10 predicted proteins | sample WorMetexBAHAMAS2_FD_187384 | JGI IMG/M metagenome (GOLD analysis project Ga0209780, IMG submission 187384) | Marine gutless worms symbiont microbial communities from Max Planck institute for Marine Microbiology, Germany - Inanidrilus exumae... | ecosystem: Host-associated > Annelida > Digestive...
GTTTCACAAGGTAGGGTAGCGACATATTTGAGGTGCGGGATATTTAGTGACGAAAGATGTGGGATATTTAATGACGAACGTAATGCAAATTTACCAATACGCCTCTTAATTTAAAATTGTGTAAACTTTTTGTCAGACAAAATTAGGCCACTATGGAACTCACCTTTGGGCACAGGCAAATTATATGGCATCGCGCGGTCCATCTGCGACACCTGAGTTACTTGTTTCTACTCCTTTTTATTGACTTTTATTTATTTCGCTCATTTTCGCTCCTTTTTTGCTTTTTAGTGTTACCCGATCATTACGTTGGCCGCGTCTAGCGGTAATTATAGCGCAATGTAACGGACTAGCGTCCGTCCGTCCGCTTGTCCCGTCAGTCTGTCCCGTCTTTTTTCTAGCCTTAATACAGCACGTGGCGCATACGCACCAGCTACCAGGGACAGAACGCGATGACGTGGCCAGCGTACATTTCAGTCCGAGTATTATGAGGACGGACATACTTGTTAGAGATGATATACGATTTAATTTTTAGTCATGTTTATGTCACTGTTCACCAACTCTTAACATAAACTCTACTATTTACAAGAACTCATCAGAAGATGAGATAGCGAACGCGAACGTTTCATCGTATGATGTAGAGGCCAGAGCCTACGCCCATTTAAACCCCACGACGGAGGGGTTCCCCTAGGACGATCTCCGTAAACTTTTCAGTGAATGTTAGTGGATGGCCAAGGTACCAAACGGCGAAGAAAAAGTGTCGAAAATTTCAACCGTCCGAGTAGGGCGCACCAACGTTACAGACAGACGACAGACGGAACGGCGATAGCATAATAAATTATAGCGAACGTGAACGTGAACGAATTTCGTAAAAAGCATGCAGGGGATTCGCTTCTGCAGGGATTTATATTCCGAAATTTCGTGAAGTTGTCAGTTTTTTGGGTCCCAGACTTTCAGTCTCACATCCTATCCACTGCACCAACTGGGTAAAAGTTTGACTAAATTTCACTCCATCTGTGCAACACAGGCCTACATCGGCTATCGCCCTGCGGCCGGGGCAAGAAACCTCACAATCGCCTGTCTTATGCCCTGCCGACATCATCTTGGTATCAGCAGGTAAGTAAATAGAAGGCAGAAATAATGTAGGAAATAAACGTCGAAACCGAAATTTGAAACGCATTGTAGTGTAGACGCAATCGTCCACAAATGCGTTTCAATTTTCGGTTTCGACGTTTATTTTAGGCTTTTATTTACTTACTTTCTGCTTCGTTTTAGATGTTATTTTCGGATGTTGGAATTTCTGTGGGATTTCCCGTCACTTTCGTCACCGTTTTTAGCTGTTTTAGTTCTCGAAGTAAGAAAGTGGATTAGAAAACCGACGATATCGTTATTTGTCCGTTGATACAATGGCAGACTGTGACGATGTTACCAGGCGTGCGCTGGTAGAACTCAACATGCACTGCATTACTAAAGAGATGGTTGCGTCACATGTATTGCTTTACATGCCGAGTATGGAAGGTAAGAGTCGCAGCTGATGTGGATGACTGTTGGATGAGCCGTAACTCATAACCCTAACCCTAACCCTACTAACCCTAAACCCAACTTGGACGTGATCCGCAGGGGCTATGGAGGTGAGGGAGAGTGCATAGAGGGCTACTTTATACACTGTAGCAGCATTTAGAGCTGCTAGTAGGCTACAATGTTCATTGTGCATGGGTATTACACAGTACACTGCTCTTTCTCTGAGTTTCTCAGATGCTGAAAATCAGACGGCGAAAACAAAATTCGTTCGGAAAAATACCATAAATATAACAATAAAATATTGCTACGTCTCTTGCAGGCATGGTGAATTTTATTTTCTTCTCTTCTTCCAGGAAGGTGCCAACTCGAAGGTCGAGCAATATCACATCCCAGGGGTGTTGATAATTACCAAAGCTACCGAAGGCTACCGAAAGCTACCGAAATTTACCGAAGGCTAGTCCATTAGTTACATGCGAAGATTAGTTGGATCACATATTTCAACATCAATACTAAGAATTTCGGCATATGCATGGGTCTACCTTGAAAGGTTACTGGATGACTCGCTGATATGCCAACTCGTGGATTGCCAACTCACTGACTACCGGTGGTCATCTTGCAGACTGGTCAGCTCACAGATGCCGCCTCTACTGTGATTCTGTGGGTATTTTGTAACATTGCCAGCAACTGAATATGAAAAGACAAATAAGTAGGCCTACTTGAAAACCGAAGCCTACAAAAGCGTTCAAAGTGTTGGTTATTTCTGACATATTTGCAGCTACTGTTATTGGCGGCAACTGTGAGTTGACTAGTCCATGAGTTGGCTGTCTGCAAGTTGGCATATCTGCGAGTTGCCCAGTTACTGTTTGAAATACAAGCCGGATCTTGAATATGTGCTGGGTCACAGTTTCTTTGCATATAGGATCTCTATCCAAATCACGGTTATCACAGAGTATAAACAATTTAAACCACATAAAATATTTTGCATAAGCCAGTAATTTCTAATTTTCTTAAACGTTGGTGCATTGTTCATTGCTGCCAGTTTGCTGTAATGTGGATGTATTAATAAAAGGTGGGGGCTTCTATTTCTGGATTTTTGATATGTAATTTGCAAGCTGCCTTAAAGAAAATAATTTGAACTAGTAATGTTTTGTTAATACTAAAAAGATCTGATATTCTTATATCAAGGTGGTAAATAACTAGTAAGTATTTTTATCATAACGAGAAATCCTTCCAAGAAAAGCAGTCATTGTTTTATTTTGATGTAGATGTTGTGTGAGACCTGTTAAATTGAAATATGTATATGACGTGCATTTTCATGAATAATGTCTTATTACGATTCCAGGATCATATTTGATAGCTTTTGAAACAACCCAGTAGCTGTTGATTTATAATGTAGTGGTGGCTCATGCAGTGGGAACTAGAACTAGTCGGCACTGTCACATAGTTTGCTGCTAGTTTTGCCAAACAACAGCTGTGTATTTGGTCACTTTCTATATAATAACGTCATTGTAGGCCTGTTGCTGATCATTTCGGCATATTTTGGATATATGTGGAGCTTGACTGTTGTGACAGTAACTTTTGTCATGTGCTTGTGTTTTTGTCTTAGAAGATTCTCAATAAGTTTTTGTTATCATTCCTGTGATAAGTGAACTCTTTGTATTTAAACAAATTACAATGCATTTTTTGTTTTCCATATGACATAATGTAGTTGCTGTGCTTATATTTTAATGTCCAAATTATGCTGCATGTATGCTGTTTATATCAGTGTTATGTTTTGTTAGGTCAGTCAATGCAGACAATATGTAGGCTAGAACGTTACAATGGGCCTTGTGAGGCCAGCAGATATCTTGTTGAAGAGATGCTAAAAACTGATAGTGTCGCATGGTTCAGTGAGTTTGTGACAGCTCTACAGCGTGCTGGTATCTATTTTCTTTGTGTTTAACACACATGTGAATTGTCTAGCAAAACAGTAGTTTTCATAGCTTGTCACATCAAAAACATTGAACAGTAAGTTTTATGTCAGTGATGCAGCTAAACTAGTGCAAATATTGTGACGAATTTTTCCAGCCATTCAGCAAAGTGTGTGAATGTGAAGAAATTATTACTTTGCCCGTGGGAGTGGTTGCAAAGTTTTGTGATGAGTATGTTTGTCTGTCTGTCTCTGTGTGTCTGCCTGTTTGTCTGCGAGGATATCTCTGGAACCACATGAGCGATCTTTACCAAATTTTTGTTCATGTTACCTATGATGGTGGCTCGGTCCTCCTTGGGCGTCGTTGCAATATGTTATGTACTTCCGGTTTTGTGGATGACATCATGATTTTTCTATAATGGGCCATATAGCGGCATGAAATTAGCTAGAAAGGACCGATTTCGCTTAAATTTACTTATTTACCACAAAGTCGACAGATTCAATTTCTTATTATTAAAGGGCATAATTTTGAGTAACTATTTCGAAATTACTTGCAAACTGAAGTAAAAGAGGAACTGAGAAATTTGACCATTAATGGGAAGAATTACCAAAACGTGCGTCGCCATAGCTATTGTTACTATGGTAACAGCGAAACGTTAGCGGGAAAACGAATATATCAGTGACTTTCATGTATGGACGTAGGAAAGCGAAGTTAATTTAGCATCAATGGGACTTAGGTTAAGGAAGTATATTGAGTTATGAGAGAATTGAGCCGCTGAGCATTATATTGGTCCATCTGCAAATATACCTAAGTTGAGAAATTTGTGTTGTAAGGTTTGCAATGACCCATGTGGTTACGTGAAGCATGGTATAACAAAGGATGCATTCATCGTTTTGCAAACCCCCATAAGTGATGCACAAGTATTATAATTAATATCGGCTGCGAAGTGGGCGGTGCGATTGCACACCGCAGGTGAAGTTTGATATCTACGATTGCCTTGTTGCAATTGTATGCAGTACATTTTGCAATGCAGTATCATTGCAGTTAAAACACAGATAAAGTAAATTGCTTTACAATGTTTATGCACAAGAAAGCAGATGTTAATTTTCACAGTGTATTATTATGTATATGTATATTTTGTTGCATGATGCAAAGGTCTGTTGTCATGTCATGTTGTATTTTAAAAGTCTTTGCATTGTGTTTGTTTCAAGAATTTAATAAGCTTGCAGACCGACTTCTGCTTAAGAATGTAAAAGACGATGAACAGTTTATTAATCTGATACGTTGCAATCTGCCAGTATTGGCTGACGTTATCCCGAGTGACATTATGCCATATCTGCAGTCGAAAAATGTGATTAGGTTGGTTGTTCTATTTTAATTTTACTGTTTTGCTTTTCATTGTCAGTAGAAAAAGTGTACTAGAAAGCGGGGCAAAGCCCAACATGTAGCCCTCCCGGCATGCACAAATGCGACTGTGCATTTCTTACTTACTTACAGACTGGCTACGCTACTGCCACCTACTGAATGACCTATGAAAACCAATGCACAGCATATTTTAGCCTACGTGCACTCACCATCCATGCAAATGAGCCACAAGATCTCAGGGTTTACTGGACCAAAGTTCACCAAATTTATAGCCATTGTAATCTTTTTGTCAGCAGTGTTAACACAACAATCTACGTTGCAATCCGTCCACCCGTTGTCTAATGACAGGGACATTAAAAAAGTAACATCGTTAAAACATAAGCCCGCCAGCGGCATCGCAATGCCAGGTGGGCAAAAAAAGTTACAGCTTGTTTGTGCTGCAGAGAGTTTGGCTAGAGATGTATTATACTGATTGCCATGGCTTTTTGTCAGATAATTTACGAAGTTCAGTTTTGAACGATGTATTGCTAGTTTTGGCTTTCAAATATGGAATTGTTGTTGCTGGAAGTGCTGCTTTAAACATGTTATGCAATGATTTTTTGGTTGTTAAAGTAAATTGCCCATAGTATGTCTTTAATATAAGCAAATCTATTTGAATATTAAGGAACATCAAAAAATTAGGAAACAGCCGAAGAATAAATATACCAAAAGACCTATAAACTTGTACTTTTTAGCATTTTACGGCATAATTTAGCAAAATTTGTTACATAGACGGGTTTATATTGCAGTAAGCAGGTAGAAACTACTTTTAATCAATTTGGTAAAAAAAATCGTTGCATATCACCTTTAAGAACTTTACTGAATGACTAATGGTTAATGTCAGATGTTAATTAATCTGCAGCAAGTTGGATGTAGAGGAGATAGAACGCTTGGAATTGCATGAATCACCATCAAAAGCGATGATGGAACTCATTACTCGACTTCCACTGCATGTTGAGAACTGGTTTCCAGAGTTTGTTATTGCACTGAGAGACAATAATTATAATGAAGCATTACGTGCTCTGGAGCCTATGCTGAACTCTGCTAGTAAGTAGTATGTTAATCTACTTAGCTCTAATCCATGTCTGTTTATTACCTCCATCGCAGATTGGTTGGAGTAACTATTTGATCTGTATTTGTTTGCTTGTCTGTTTGTTAGCAGGATGATGAATTTTGGGGTATAGATAAGATGAAATGACGTCACAGTACGATCTCTATGTTGTAGGGCAAGTTGTCGTACTTTGAGAAATTAACTGGTGAAGATTTGTCATGTTATTTGAATAGAATTTAATTGATAGGTTTAAGAAAAGCTTAGTGCTAGCGCCATCTCAGCTATCTGACTGTAAGTGCTGCAAAATGTTTACATTTCCTTGCCGTACATCATGGCGGTGCCGGAACAGCTGGCATTGATAAAATGAAGAAATCGTGTCAGTGTCAATCTATGTGTAGGTAGATTATGAACCAGAGAAGAGTTGATTAAATTTGAGAAGGTTAGAGGTTAGGGTTAATGCATCTGCTGCTTACCAGTAATGATAGTGTGGCAGAGGTATTTGCTGCTCTCTTGCTCGTTTTCTGACGGTGATGATGATTATGATGACGACAACATGGTAAAGGAAAGGAAAATGAAAGGAAGAGTATTTATATAACGCCATTTATATACTATGCATATATCAAAGCGCTCAGGTATGGATCACACAGTTTTACCTGCAAATACACCATGTTTGCCTTTCCTTCATAATCGTTTACCAGATGGCGCCACCCATAATTGAGGTAGGAGACATTCAATTGCAGCTTACTACTCATCTATCGACCTCGAAGGGATGAAAGGCTGAGTAGTTGGCCTGGTTTTGACCGATAGCGGACGATTTACCTACACAAGTGCTCACCCGTAGATGATATACTGAAATACGCAATGAGCAGTGACCACTGCTGGTCTTGAAAGTTAAACAAGTAGCTCAGCTGTTGCTGACAAACCCGTGCGACGTGCTGCATGACGACAAACGGCAAAATTTTAAAACAGTCACGTGACCATAACCACACTTTTTGTTGGTGGTATGTCAGCCTGGTGCTAGAATTGATATGTCCTACTCGTGTACAAAATTTGACGACTTTAGGTTCAGCCGTTCCGGTGGTGATATGACTGCAGCCCCAAAATTTTGTAATGGGTCACATGACTTGACCACACCCCTATCAGGGACAGTTTCGTCGTCCATAGGCTGTGACTTGCACATTCAACCTGTACATCAAATTGTAGTCTTTGCGATCAGTTCACCAATTACGAAGATGCATAAAGCAATGCAAAATGTAGAAATTGAGGTGATTTAACGTGCTTAGGGGTCACCCAAGGTCACCAGCAACATAACCATTCGATAGAGAGTATACGACTTCTTATTCGAATTTAATAGAAACTATGAGGCTATCACGTACCTTTTTCGAGATATTATCGCTTATTTTCCAAAAATTAAAGAGGTCACTTGACAGTGACAATTTGTCGTCCGTAGGCTGGGACTTGCTATGATCAACATGCACACCAAATTTGACGTCTCTAGCTTAAGCTGTTCCAGAGATATCTTAGGGGGGCAAAAAATTTAAAGTGGGTCACGTGACGTGACCACGCCCCTTTCAGGGACAATTTGTCGTCCGTAGGCTGGGACTTGCTATGATCAACATGTATACCAAATTTGAAGTTTCTAGCTTTGGCCGTTCCGTAGATAACTTAGGGGGACTAAAAATTTAAAATGGGCCACTTGACGTGGCCACGCCCATTTCGGGACGATTTGTCTTCAGTAGGCTGGGACTTACTATGTTCAATGCACATATTAAATTTGAAATGTCGATGATTTATCTGCAACGAAGAAATGAAAGGCAACACCAAATGTAAAAATTCTTGTTTTGAGCCACCCTTTGGGGGACTTAGGGGTAACGCCCAGGGTTCATCTATGGCTTGATGGAAAGCGTGTTGTTGACTTCCTATAAGCAATAATTGCAATTCTTGCTAGCTCTCACTGCTGCGGCACTATTAAGCGAAGTCTGTCGAAATCGGCGTTTTCTGACGTGGGTGGGTCACTTTGAGCACACATTTTACGTAGATGGGGATGTCGCCCGCAATCCATCTATGGACCGTTAAATAGAGGAATGATGTATCTACGACTTTGCCGCTAGAATTTTTCACATGAAGAAACATTGCAGCAGACTTTTTTCAACAGAGGTTGAAATTTACTGAAAAAATAGCAAAATCGCGTTTTGTGCCACCCTTTGGGGGACTTAGGGGTAACGTACACGGTTCATTTATGGCTCGTTAGAAAGCGCATGGTCGACTTCCTATTAGTGCTAATTGAATGTTTTTCGCTAGCTCTCACGGTTGAGGCGCTATGAGGGGATATTGGTCGAAATTGTGCTGTTTGAAAGGGGGTGGGTCACTTTGAACGCAAATTTCAAGGGGAAGGTGGGTCATTCACCAACGACTTTTGGCGTCAGAAAACTAGAGTCCCTGGGCTATCACGTGGCGTTGTTTGCGTGATCTTGCGTTTAGCCGTTTTGATACAATACTGGCGTGTGACAGACAGACAGACAGACACACACAGAGACAGACGGACACACGATGATGGCTATTAGCCGCGCATTGCTCGCGCTGCGCGGGTAAAAACCAACAAACATGATTAAAGCGGTAGCATTAGTAGTGGAGATGCTCAGTGACAGCAAAATAGTTGTGAACATGGTCTGTGACAGTGAATTTTGGGATATTGTTGTTTGTAGGGTCAGATACAAGCATTTATGCACTGACAGACAAAATGGTTCATGCTGTTAATGGTGAGTTGTGTTGTGTTGCCTGTTAATTCTAAGGCCTGATTATGCATCAGATCTTACTTTCAGCTGTTGTTTTATTACTTCTCAGATATCATAGTTACAATGCACTAATTTGCTGCAACAAATTCTGCTCGTGAATGTTTTCTGACATACTCCATAATATGAGTTATGACAGTTGGACATGTCTTGCACAATGACATGTCTGCAATGAAGGAACTTATTTCATCTTATTGCAGTTGTTTTGTAGTTATCTTACAGTTTTGCAGGCCACTTAAGGCACTTCTCATATTATGTTTTTGTTATATACTTAAGCTGTTGTAGTTGGCATTTTTGAGTGACAGTGTGGTAATATTTTCGGTACTATGCAGTGACAACAATGGTTACTGTTTTACTGTCCTGAAGTGTTTTTCGTTTATACCACATTACTCTGGGTAATATAATGACGATGATGTTGATGATGACAGATTTAGATATATCGGATCACAAGGAAACACCTGAAAAGTGTGTCCATTGCCCGTCGGATGTAAACATTAATTACGTGACAAGTTCTAGTAAGTATTGCTTTTGCGTATGAAATTCTTTTTGATACCAATTGGCTAATGATTACTGTAACTGAGGAACTGACGAGGTCAATGGTTTTCATTGTTTTTGCCACTGTGTCACAGGTAGTTCTTTCAGCTGGTAGCCTTGTATGCGTGATGTCTGCAAAGATAATGCAGAATACTCTGTGAACGCCGCTTGCAACCTGCAGACACGCCACCTAATTACAAAAATGGCAGAACCTGGTATTAGTTGCAATGTCCATACAAGTGCAACATGTAAGTGGACTTCCGAGCATTGGGGGCTAGGATGCATTGTACCCAAAACAGTAGGGTCTTGCACTCGGGATAACCATAAGTCTGGCTGATGTCGCCCCTCCCGGGCAGTAAGGAAGAATAAAGAAGCAGCTACTGTATTATATACTGCAGCAGCTGAAATTATAGTACATATAACCTAGGGGTAGACTTTTTTGTGGGTGGTTGCAATTGCATCGTTCAGTTGCAATTAACTTTTATGTCAGCTTACTCGAATATGGCCATTACTAGATCAAAAGTGCCAGACAGCTGGTATTCTCCTGCTTATTCTCTCCTAGTGGGAGTGGTATATAATTGTTTGCATTGTTTTCATTTCAGTACAATCTCCAGAAAAGCTGCCAGCAAACAAAGTTGCAGACGTCATCGAGTCTAAAATCGGCGTGGCAACTTGCATCACTAAAACAGAATCAACTCGTGATGATGAATACAGTGAAACTGTAGTCAAACAGCCAGCACCATTGACTTGTGGCTCGAACGTTGACATCTCTCCGCCGTCCGTGGTAGACGAAACTGAACTCAAACAAATCAGCTTGTCATCATCTCTTTCTGCTGCAAACAACTTGGCTAGCATCAGTAATGCCAAAGGATGCATCAGTCTGCATGAAGACCAGCCATTACCACCGACAGGAAGAAAAATGCAGCAACAGCCTTGTCAGCCAGCCAAAGTCCATGCTGCCCTGGACTCTGTTGGGACATGCTCTGATAATTGTACGAATTCGTCTGTCTCAACAAACTTTTCACAATTCAGTATGGATAACCTATTTGTTTTTTTTCTTACTAGTTATGCATTTTTACAACTGCCATTTGGTTGTATTCATTGCTTGAATTTTTAGTTTATTTTGTTTCTGTATTTCTTCCAGATTTTCACATCCTGTCAGGACAGACCACAACTGTTGATGTGCTTTTCAGTACCATTTAATTATGTTGTCTCCTCTCGTTGATCTATAACTTTTTGTCTGACTGGCCTCATTTTTATGTTCCATAAGTCCAACTCATTCCCGTCTATCCTTGCCCTAATTCCAACAGTTCTCTGAGCTCTGCAGTTTTTTCTTGCTGTCGACGTCAAACCACATGTCCATTTTTAATGCTTATTTCAGTTCTGTCCAATATTACCTCATGTTCCACTCTCACTGGCCAGATAACTGTCATAATCAAACTCCGTGCATATGATGTATTCACATGTCTGGAATTCCCTACCACGTGTTTTGATAACAGCATCTCGATTTGTAATCACAACTTTCAAATGACTACTGAAAACGTTTATGCTTACTTCTGCTTTCAATATAGTTTTGCTGCTGTTATTTTGACAATTGTAATGCACTTTTAATCTTTTTGTAAAAAAAATTCCCTGACATATTTCTCTTACCATCATTAACTTTTCACCTCCATATGTTCCACTTCCATTGGCCCTACTCTTGCAAGACGACTTATCACACTTGTTATGAACACTTTGCCTTTCAGTTTGTTTTGCTTATGGTTACCTTAGTATTTTATTTTAGGCCAAGTTTATGACTACGTATTACTGACACGTTGATTGTTTTGACAGTAACATAGATGGATCTAGACAGTTACAGCCTGAGCGACAGAATGACATGTATGGTACATTACTGAAAATCTGGCAGAATAATGGTGAGCACGTGGAAATATCATGGAACAAGAAATACGTTTTGTGGAACATAGTATCTGCCCCATAGCTGAGTTCACAAGTCCATGAATTGTGCGCATAGTAACAGAATACTGTATCCTCTTTTCTGTTCATGTTGTGATGTACATGCATTGCTTAAAAATATTAAGTGAATACTGAAAAGTCACTAGGTTGTTTAAACCATTGCCGAGATATCGTAATTTTTAACTTGTTAGGATGCCGGCCGCCG
>Ga0209780_1003844_pt1 | contig 11367 bp, 8 predicted proteins | sample WorMetexBAHAMAS2_FD_187384 | JGI IMG/M metagenome (GOLD analysis project Ga0209780, IMG submission 187384) | Marine gutless worms symbiont microbial communities from Max Planck institute for Marine Microbiology, Germany - Inanidrilus exumae... | ecosystem: Host-associated > Annelida > Digestive...
GAAGAAAAACAAACAATTATGGCACTATATAAATCTCTCGTTAGACCACATTTAGAGTATTGTGTACAAATTTTGAGCCCATATTTAATCAAAGATATTAAACTTGTAGAGGGTGTGCAAAGACGAGCAACTAAATTAGTACAAGGTATTGGGGCGTGGAAGTATGATGATCGTTTGCAATATCTGGGGTTATCTCGCTTAGACAAAAGAAGAGCTAGAAGTGATTTAGTTGAAACTTTTAAAATTATCAATGGTGTGTACAACATCAATAGTGATTATTTTTTCTAATTTGATGCTGGCGAAAGAAGGGGTCATAATCAGAAATTGTTCCAAAAGCGTTTTAGACTGGATTTAAGAAAAATACATTTAGTAACAGAGTTGTTAACAATTGGAATATGCAGTCTGCACAATGTGTTAACGCCTGCACGATAAACACGTTTAAAAAGTATGTTTCAGTTGATTAGGAACCGGAAACTGCAAGTATTAGAAGTGTTTTGAGATAGTGGACAGTATATGGCGCAAGCATGTGTCGACTCATGCCAGCAGTATCTGCTGTGCTGCTGGCTTCGGTGAATTCGGTGAATTCGGTGAATTTGCGCAAGCACTAATTCACAAACAGGGCAACCACTATTTGGAATAGTCTACCGAGTACCGAACTGTGTCGTCTTATCTGACATAGTTAACACTTTTAAAACTAAAACTAAACGTGATAAATTTTGGCAAGACCAACCTATTAATGCTATTAGGCCCCTATATTCGATTTTAAAGCCGAAATTCAAGGAACCGGAAGCCGAAGTTGGTATTAGATATTAGTATTTATATTAGTGAGCGTAGTTTATAATCATCACTCTAATAAACAGTTCAGCTTAGAAGTCTGCAGTCTTCTCGTCTCGTTCTCGGTCAGGGCTCTGGCCTGAAATTAATATAAAGTTGTTCACAGATTACTTATTTACACATTTACTTATTTAGTTTGCACCTATGATGGTTTGCACGGTTTGCCGTAGCTGCAAAGAATATAAGTTATTACGGTCTCCATGGTGAGAGCGTTTGTAAACAATGCACGAACTGTCACGCGTGTAGCGGGCACCGAGCTGTTCTAGCGGGCACTTACGGGTGGTATTGTTTTGTTGACGTTATGACGTTAGTTTACAGTTAATAATATGGGAGCAGAATGCAGCAGAGCTCATTAAACAAGCATCGTCCGCTTCCAGGAATCAAGTCGCCGACAGACGAAGCAGCATCGAGTCAGCCAGATGAACTCGACGTCGTCGATGGCGATGATCGTCCAAAAACTGACGCCATTGAAACTATTGCAGCAACTGCAGATGAAAGAAAATCACAGACGACAACGGGACCTACGACAACCGCTTACAAACTCAAAGATCTGCCGCTTGCGAAAGTCATTGGCGAAGTGGAATTGCGCATAAATCGACTGAAAACGTTCGACAAGTTTTCCAACTCTGACTGTTCCGACGATCTTCGCTATTTGAGTGCTGCCACGAAATGTGGCAGCAATCCAGAGGTAAAGTTTGTTTGTTTGTGACATACTGGACGATATGATGCAGTATAATCACTGAATATGCAAAAAGGATCGTTCTGTTGTTGTCTCCTAGTCCTTGTTGTCTGGTGCCTTGACCCATATTATTGGTTTATTTACTATTTGTGCAGTAGCGACAGTTTGAGAGGCAGCCGAAATTTTGTTTCTTTTTTTGTCATCTAAATAAGGCACGATATCGCCGATTTCCTGTCGGACAAATTTTACGACATTTGAACACAACAACGTTGATCAGTGAGGCCGTGAAAACTTTCAGAACATAATTTTTCAAATTTTACCATAATTGGTCTTTTTAAAAAAAAACGCAAAAATTTCCTAGTCTTGTGACTTCAGGCTGTCATAACTCCGCAGTGATTACAGATCGCCGGAAATTCACTTCCAAATTGAAACTGGACATCCCCTAGAGGGATGTCCAGTTTCCATTTTTACCGTTAGAATCAATTCAAAGGCTGGACTGTACGTTTCGTAGAAAGATATCTGCCCAAATGTTCAGCAACGTCTTATGTCTGATATTGCATATTACACTGTCATACCTTCATACCTTCATACCTATGGGGTGGGAGTATAATAGCTCCCAGCGCTGAGGCCACAAAGCCGGGCCCATTGCGCAACCCCATTCAAACCACTTAGGTTAGCACCTACCTGAGTTTTTGGCAAACTTCAGTAAAATAGACCAGTGGAAATCCCTAAGGTCCTCTGGAGTTAAAGTGCATGCCCCCATAAGAGCATTCCTATTTACCATAGTAGCAGGACAATTGCCTAGCAGATGTACGCTAGTTTAATCATCCTCATCACAGAGTGGACATAGGGAAACATAATTATTACACTGTAAAACCAATAGTATGCTGCACATCTGGTGCGGCCTAGCGAGCGATATATTGAAGAAAAGCAGACTGAATTGGAGCAAACAACTGAACCTTAGTCAAGCAATCACTGCTCCGTGGTAAAATATGGACCATAGTTCAATCATCAGTCTAGATTAACAGTTGTTATTTTTTATTGTAGGAGCGTGACGGTTTGGGTCAGAAAATGATGTCGTTGGGTATAGCTGAGCTTTTTCAGCGAGTATGGCGGTTGCACTTTAGTGAAAACTTTGTCAGTAAAGCAACTGATCCACTGTACGTCAATTTGGCCAACATAATGATCGTCATGTGGAACATGACAGACAAGTGCACGGCTCTATGTGAGCATGCGCTGAACATCGGAGTTCACAAAGATGCATTGAAGTACATGAGCGCTATTCATCCTCAGGACACAAACAACTTCAGGTATGCAGACAAATCGTGAATGGATCGAGATGTTAGGTGCTAGGTGTGAGTCTGCCATATACAAGAAGAAGCCACACTCACAAGAGTGCAAAGACCCATTCCGACAATGTTTTTGTGACTCGTGACCTTGACCTTTCACCTTTCGACCCCAAAATCAGTGGATTTCCGGGAATCTTTTTGGGACATTTCTATGTCAAGTTTGGTGATCCTCGCCGCATCGGTTTTTGATATGTTGCACAGACAGCGACACAGACAAATAAAGGTAAAAAACTTTACCTCCACGACTGCCGTCGGCTCGGGTAATTATTTTTTTTTCAGGGATTAATCCTGTTATCTCTTTACTCTTCCGCTTAACTCTCCTAGTTGATTTTGTGTGCATGTTTAGAGAAGTGTGCAAAAATGACTAGAGTTTGCCGTCACCACATTATTACCAGTTATTCCAGCTCACACACTGATGGCCTTTAGGTCATTGGTGAGCATGAGATATTTTCACATATCAAACGTGTAGGCATTTGATTGGTTTAACGTTATGGCAATATACCGACACCAACCAGTACGTGTGGTTGAAAAGAGCTATGCGAATTTGTTACATGACTGGAACTGAGACGGTTGAGCAAAGTGCTTTAATATGACTACAGTTATTGTTATCGTACAGTGACTATTTTACCGCCAGTGACGTATAGGGTTTCACAGAAAAAACGGCCGTTTGCCACTGTTAGTTAGCAAACGTGGCAAATATGGGGTAATGGGATCTATAATGATAACATCATTAGGCCTACTGCTACAGATGTCGCATGTAACATGGTATGTGTGTTTGTCTGTGTGTCTGTGTGTGTAAAGTAAAGTGACGTAAACGTCGATTTGTATAGCGCATCGTCGTAAACCACCTCTAATGCGCTCAGGAATGGCACGTGTTAGAGGGATCACACAGTTTTACCTGCCACCCACACGTTTATCCACGAATGGAGTGAACCATCCTGCCTTTACTCCATAAGCACCAGATGGCGTCACCCGAGAGAGGTAGTGAACATCCGATTACAGCTGACTACTCATTTATCGACCTCGAAAGGATGAAAGGCTGAGTTGGCTTAGTTGGCTGACCTTGTAGCGGACTATTTACCGACATGAGTGGTCACCCATCAGCGGCAGGTAGAACGTAGGACAGGGAAAGTTCGCCGGTCATAGACCGACGATTTACCACTGTGCCACGCAACTATACGGTGAGCTGTACAAAAAACGGCTGAACAGATCGAGATTTGGTGACTGACTCGTGGGTCCAAGGAGGCTGAACCATGTAGTATATGGGTCCAGATCCCCAACAGGAAGGAGAAATGTAACGTACCCGCACAGGGCGAATGTGCCTGCTCAGCGCCCACGGTGAACGAATCTATTCGCTGCCGAATGTGGTGAAAAGACGGCAATGCGGCCTTTTGCCAAATTACTTTGGGCACTTTGTTACAAATTTGCTGCTATGTCTGCTGGTAAAATTTTCAAAATCAGTCACTATTTGACGAGCTAACAGGCAAGAGTGGAATGGCAGCTGTTTGACTTAGTATGGCAAATGAGTTGAAATGACCCAGATTTTTGCACCACACCTTACGTAAAAGAGCATTGTTACTGGCCCGCCTAATGGGCCAGTATTGTTTTGCTCGCTGGCGTCTGTCGTCTGTCGTCTGTCGTCGTCTGTAACGCGGCCGGCGGGCGGGCGCGCCGGCCGCCGGGCGCGTGGGCGGTCGGGTAGCCTACACTGCTCGGCGGGCCAGTACGGTTACGTCCGGTAGAGCGACACATTGTTTTAATAAGTCAAGATGCATCTGTGTGCGAATGTCAGGAATGCAAGGGTCGTCAAAGGGATGGGAGGAATTCTTCACAACATGCTGTATCGAGTGGCTGCTGCGCGTCAGCCAATCAGAGACGAGGATGCTGTGAACATATTCCAACGGTTTCGTGATTGTAGTGACTCGATGATTGCCTGCAAAGCGCTAATTCTCCTGGTACGTCAAGATGTGCTGCGTTACATTACATTACATTGCATATAGAGTTATTTAGAGTGGCCTAAGTACCAGGCTGCTAAACCACTACAATACACGGTGTACAGAACTAGAAACGGAAAACAGTTAGTTAGGAAATGATCGGGAGAAAAGGAAAGTTTTGAGGCGATTCCGAAAAACAGTCAGCGTTGGAGCTGAGGTAACGTCAGGCGGCAGACTGTTCCAGAGGCGGCTACCAGCCACCGGAAATGCTCGATCGCCGACGGTGGACAGCCGTGTACGTCGAATCACCAGCTGCGAGGATGACGACGACCGAAGACGGCGGCGGTCGGAGTCGTTATAGAAAGCGTTGCTGCTGAATATTCCCTGCTTTGTACACTTTTGCTTAGCAGTTGAAACTATATTATTCTGTGTTACAGTAACATTTCTGCCAAAAATTATCATAATCGGTTGATGTATGTCAGCGTTATAGAAAGCGAAATCTGGAACATTTTTTGGGAACACGGTGTTAGATAGCTAGAAATTGCATACACATCCATCACCATTAAAGATACAAATACTGTAACAGACACGTGACAAAAATAAAGAGGTTTAATTGAAGTTTTTGACTTACACCATTTCAATTCTTACATTATTTCAGGCATTCGTGATCAACGAAGACGAAAGCGAGGCTCTGAATTCGGACGAGGGAACATTTCAGTTTATTCACAAGCTCTTGTCGGACTCGCTGAAGGGCAAGGAACATCGATCGTTAATTTCCGGTTTCTCTGCCGACGAGGTAGTGGAGGCGCTGAACAAGCTGGCAGTCAACGACGCCAACAAACTCCGCATCGTGCAGTTCGGCTTCCTTCCACTGTACGTCCAGCTGCTGCAGCCCACCTGCACCATCTCCGAACTGACTGCTGCTACCAAGGGCATCTGGATCCTGGCTTTCAAGTGTCGCGAGGACATCGTCAATGAACCGGGCTGTCTCGAGGGTATTGTTTGTTGCTTTAAAAGCTCCTTTCCTGCTGTTAACTGTTGTCTATTATTAGGCCGCATCGCTTGCAAGGTGCACTCGGATGTCGCACGTAGCGTGGTCTGTCCGTCTGTCTGTCCGAGTGTGTTGGACAGAAGGGTGAGCTGTGCAAAAATGGCTGAACCGATCGAGATGCCATTTGGGGGCTGACTCATGTGGGTCCAAGGAACGGTCGAACCATGCAGTGAATGAGGGTCCGTATCCCACGAAAATGGGCAGTTTTGAAGAGGGACGTGTGTTGACCCATGGTAACGCACCTACACAGGGCGAATGTGCATGCCCAACGCATGCGGCGGACGAATGAATTCGCCGTAGCGAGGGGTGACAATACGGCGATGCGGCGTCTTGTCAAACTACCCCAAGAACTTTTAACTGGGAGGGTGAACCAGTGCGCTAATGTTAGGCCTATTAGTTGAGCGAAGTAGGCCCTTTGTTTGACAAATGTGGGTCTTGTATGCCATAACCAAAATAGGGAGCTTAGACCCAAGCTGTCTTAAAACTAAATTTTTGTGCTTGAACAGACAGTGGCACATGTAGCCTGATGGATCTATGTGTTGATGTATGCCTCATATGTCGTGATTATTATGTGTTTTGCTATCTTTTGCTATTTGCTTATCTTTGGTTCATTGTATTTGCTTGGTGAATGGGTGCAACTCACGGGGGGCATGACCTTTATGTTTTGGAGTGGGGGGATACATAATATGAAGTGTCTCCCGCTTTTGATCCTTCTGTGCAGTGAAACTGCATAAATATATAGCATAGTAATTAGGTTATTATTCATAATTTTTAGTCTTTTTTATGATTTCTATTTTTTCTGAATGGTTTTGTGTGTATAGCACTGGCCTAACCTTTCATTGTAACGCCAATGCGGTTGTCATATTGTGACTAAAATCTTACTTACTTACTTAGGATTCCGTGCCCGAGTTACTCTTACCGACAAGTAAACATGGCAACTTATTACCCCACATTTCAGCAGCGAGTTACACCCATGGTTCGGTGTTACTAATTGTATCGCTCGAGCCATTTTGGCACTTATTGTTAGTGACGTCAATTCATATGACGTAGCGGTATTTGATTGACATGTTTGTACGCCGTCAGCACTTCAGACGCTCGCTGAGACAAGTTCGCACGAAAAGGTTCGTAGTCGGGCGCGAGGTTCTCTGTGGATACTTGAAGGGAAGGAGCAGAGGGCGCCACCGTCTACCAGTCACGTGTCCTCCACAACAGCAGGTGCGTGCTTCATTGTTCACTCTGCAGAGTTTCGTTTTTTTTCTGTTTAACGGACTTACTTTGCTGAATTTAATAATAATATGTAATAATAATAATAATATGAAACAAGGTGTCGCCCTAACGGGACGTAACACTACTGGCCCGCCGTGCAGCCGTAGCGCTATAATCAGACTGGAGGCGGCATGACGCCACCGCCAGGCCTGCGCGGATGAAGCCGCCTGCAGGCCGGCCGTGGAGTGTTACAGACGACGACAGACGCCAGCGACCGGTAGTCTGCCCCCCCCCTACATTATGTGCAGGCGGTCCAGTACAACAGTGTCAAATGCAGGGGTGTAACGACGGATGAAACGTTGAGGGGGCCAAGGTTTGGGTCCCGACACCGGGGCGCTTGCTAAATCCTGCATTCTGGCGACTACTACGCTTATTAGTGGGCTCCCTAGGGTGTATATCTGAGCAAACAAGAAGCATGTCAATGGTTGAGTCAGTTCCAAAATTTTAACTTTTTTGCCGTGGTTGCGCCCCTGGTTGTTAGAGCCAAAAACACCAATCAAACGAATATTATGACACAGTACTTGCTGTGAAATTTCTTTCTTGTTAAAAACTGCGGCCAAAAAGTTGGGGGACCAATACATTGTCGGTCCCCTTAACCTAAAAGTTGGATGTGACCAGTCTCCCACGGTCCATACGGTTGTTGCGCATGTGGTTATGAGGTACATGTAGTAGCAGCAACAGCAGGCGATCAAATGGTTAAAATTGATCTTTTTCAGACGTGTATAAACAACGCTGTTATAGTTAAAATTTGTCAGCAGTATTTCAACTACGAGATGCCAAGCACTCTTTGGTCAAAGCGCTGCGCATCGTTCGACAATAAATTTTCAAGTTCCGAGAATGTGTTCTGTAAAATTACACAGTACTCAATTTAATACATGTTATCATAGCAATGGCAATGTGTCTGTTATCATTGTATGTAATAACTGAACACTTGCTCACTGTTTTTTCCTCTTTTTCTATTTTCTTGCCTGCTGTATTTCATTGTGTATATATGTATGTTTGTTTTTTTCGCATATTTTTTCTACCACAAGTTGGTGAATAAAGATCTATATATAGTCACAGGCGCCTTGGGCTTTGTAAGCAGCCGGTTCGCTGTCGGGTTTTCATCGCCTACGTTGTGCCGAAAAAGAACCACGGGGGATTAGTGAAATATGTTCGTAATCGAACGTTTCTGATCGATCAATTATCGATCAACTGATAATTTGTCGTGTCGTTGAAGACGGCAGTCAGCAATCGAGTCGTGGTCACGTGTTCATTAGTTACCAGTGGGACTCGAAGCCAACGATCCTCCAGCTACGCGACCATCTCAAACAGCGAGGGCTTCACGTCTGGGTTGATGTCGACAACATCTGTACGTGCAGTAAAGTAAAAAAGTAAAGTATGAGGTACTTATATAGCGCGTTCTTACGGCCTAAACAGTCACGAAGCGCTACAGAATGGCACGTGTTAACGGGATCACACAGTTTTCACCTGCCACCCACACGACCATCCTGACTTTACTCCGTAAGCATTCACCAGATGGCACCACTCGAACGAGGCGGCACACATCTGATATAGCTTACTACTTAATTTATCGACCTCTGAAGAATGAAAGGCTGAGTTGGCCTAGCTGTCTGACCTATAGCGGACGGCTTACCCGCATAAGTGGTCACCCGTCAGCTGCAGGTCGAGCGTGAAACAGGAAAGTTCGCCGGTCAAAGACCAACGTTCTAACCACTGAGCCACGCAACCAACCTGGAGTGCGTGCATGCTAGCCACGTGCTCTGATTGCAGCTTTTACGTAGTCATATAGCGTCCAATATCGAGATATATTATTCACATTGGATATATCAGATATATTATTCACAATTATTCACATTGTCGTTATTGTCGTCGTCATCATTGTCATTGTTGCTGTTATTATTAGGCCTATGTTATTGTTATTATTGTTGTTGTTGCCAACTACTTTAGTGGTCCCGGTAGAGCAATTGGTCCGACAAGCCGACAAGTGTGTGTGTGTGTGTGTGTGTGTTTGTTTGTGTGTGTATGTTTGTGTGTCTTCCTTTGTCTATTTTTGTATGTAACTGTTAGTTTGCATAATCTATAATGTGCACCATAGGCTTTAGGATTTTATTAGTTAAAATTTGCATGTTTTGCTGGATGTTTTTGTCTTATGATTGTATGTTTTTAATGCTGTGTATATATAATTTTTTGTATGTGCTGCCTACGGGCGTAATAATAAATAATAATAGGACTTTGCAGGTATAGGTAAAAAATGAGCCGTGTAAAAACGGCTGAACTGATCGAGATGCCGTTTGGGAGTGACTCATATGGGTCCAAGGAGCAGTGATGGGATGAAGATCGGACAAATTCGTTCGCATCCGCAATGGTTGACAATGATGTGGCCTTTTTTGCCAAATTACGTTGGACACTTGTTATACTGTTGTTTGATAATGTAAGCATTACAAGGTGTCGCCCCAACGGGACGTAACACTACTGGCCCGCCGTGCAGTGTTACCGTGCAGCTATAATTTGACTGCAGGCGGCATGACGTCATCGCCTGACCTGCGCGGGTGAAGCCGCCTGCAGGCCCGCCGTGGAGTGTTACAGACGATGACAGACGACGACAGACGACAGCGACCGTTACTAATCTGGCCGCCTACACTATGTCAAGGCGGGCCAGTAATAACGTACTCTCTGTATCAGGATGATAGTTCTGAGTGAATGCTGTTACCTGTGCAGGCGGCTCAGTGTTAGAGGCGATGGCAGAAGCTGTCGAAAAGGCAGCCGTGGTGCTGGTCTGTCTTACTCAGAAATATAAAGAGAGTCCCAACTGTCGAACTGGTGAGTGCACATTTCCGCCTGTACAGCGTCGCCATTTGTTTTTTTTTGTCTGAAACGTATATCTACGTTGCTGCGTCCGCGGCTCGTGCTGGTCACTATGGCTTGCCAAATGAATTGCACCCTTCTGTATAACATAGTGCTGCCCTGCGTGGCGGCTGTTGTGTTCCGCTTTGCATTGTTAATTGCGCGGTATGTCAGTAATTTAATAAACGAACATTATTATTATTATTATTATTATTATTACACCTTACCGGTGGATGACCATCAAGTCACGTCTAAATAGACTAAACATTAATAAATCTGAAGGTCCAGATCTAATACATCCAAGAGTGATTTATGAAACCAGGCATGAAATTACGCACCCACTTACAATGCTTTTTAATAGATCTTTGGAAAAGAAGCAGATTCCAGATATATGGAAATGTGCAAATATATCCCCAATTTACAAAAAAGGCAGAAAAGATGAGGTTAATAATTACAGACCTGTCAGTCTAACATGCATACTTTGTAAGATACTGGACTCTGTAATTAGAGACAAGGTCATGGAACATTTTATTTCTAACAAGTTGTTTACAAATAAACAAATAGGCAGTTCGGCTTCCTGAAAGGACGTTCAACTGTCACACAGTTATTACAGATATTAGATGACTGGACAGAGGCATTGGAGTCAGGTGGCAGAATTGACGTTATATACAAAGACTTTGAAAAGGCATTCGATAAAGTACCTCACAGGCGATTGTTGAGCAAATTGAAATCTTATAAAATACACACTAGTATGATTGAATGGATTAAAAATTTTCTGTCAGACCGCAAACAGAGAGTAAGGGTTGATGGGGAATTTTCATGTTGGGCAAATGTACTTAGTGGGATAACACAGGGCTCAATACTGGGCCCACTTTTGTTTATAATATTTATAAATGATCTGGTAAGATTCTTGTGAATACAACCTTAAGCTATATCTATTTGCTGATGATGCAAAGATGTATTGTCACATTAAAGACGTTTCAGATATTCATCAACTTTATTTCACTAAAACTGGTAGAGATATAGATAATCTTCAAAGAGGCATTGATAATTTTGCTAAATGGACTGAAAGGTGGCAAGTTAAATTAAATATTATATCAGAGTATTATATCAAAGTTATATCAGTACATCACCGCCGATACACAGACAACGGACTGATACCAAACTATGTTATAAATAATATAAAGTTAGATGAAGTTGACGAAATTAAGGATCTTGGAGTCACTTATGACTCACTGTTATTATTCGATAAACACATCAGTGAAAAGGTCAATAAAGCTTACACGATGCTGGGTATAATTAAAAGAAATTTCACTCATATTTCTCGAAAATGTTTTGTAATATTGTATAAATCTCTGGTTAGATCACACTTGGAATATGCAAATAGTGTTTGGTATCCAAAAAGAA
>Ga0209780_1003845_pt1 | contig 11366 bp, 2 predicted proteins | sample WorMetexBAHAMAS2_FD_187384 | JGI IMG/M metagenome (GOLD analysis project Ga0209780, IMG submission 187384) | Marine gutless worms symbiont microbial communities from Max Planck institute for Marine Microbiology, Germany - Inanidrilus exumae... | ecosystem: Host-associated > Annelida > Digestive...
GTTCGACCTCTGCCAACTCCGTGGCATCGTACGCAGCAACTTCGTCACGTGCCGCAGCGTCAGTTTCACACTGCCGAGAGTCGAAGTCGACCCCACCAGACTGCATCAGTACACCGTTCAATGACTGATCCACAGCCGACAATGAACGGCTTTCAAGCGCCTCTAGACCACTTTGAGTTATTGGTGGCCGTGTCTCCACTTCTGCAGGTAAGTCTGCCGCAACGTCCCCGGAATGAGCATCGAGGCATGTTTTTAAACACTCGACGTCGGGCAGTGACAACGGAACACCGGTGTCATGTTCCGGCAACGCAGCATCTTCAGTTGGCGCCACATGTGTTCGTGAATTCGCTTCGACGTCTCGACCTGTTTCACCCTCTGGACTTTCGTCTGTGAATTTTCCGGACATGCCGGAAGCAAGACTGCCGTTGTCTTCTCCTGCAGCGTTTAGCTCGCATTCGCTGAGTATCCGGTTCAACTCGTCTTCCAGTTCGGGTGTTGCCGCTGCTTCGTCGACGATCAATTTGCCTTCCGACTCAGACTCTGATTCCATGCCTTCTGGAGTCTGAAGTTTGTCTGCGTCAGCCGCGTGCTTTTCTTCACACATTTTGTCAATTTCCTCTGCGTTCAAGGATGCATCCGCACCTAGTGTACTAATCTCGATTATAGGAGAATCCGCTACGTGCTGGAATGGCTCTGATGTAGAAGCTTCTTCCGTCAAATCTCTTGCCTGTTCTGACTCAGGAACAACGACATTTTCGACATCTTCAGTTTCTGTTGAATCAGGCAATTGTGAGGACTCGTTTTCCGATTCGTGAACTGTTTTATTCTCCGCTGATAACGTCTTCTTGTCGCGGGAAACCAGCGTTATGTCGCATTCATCTGGAGGACTTAGCGTGTCGTCTCGACTGGAGAAGCTGTCTCGAGGTGGCAGTCGACTGCAAACAACAAAATCGAGCACGCGTTTCGTCGGAACGTTCATGCCAGCTGGCGACTTTGGTGAACTCCGAGCAGCCATTTCGGCGGCCATTGACACCAAGCTGACTTTGACTTTCATCATCTGAGCCCTCTTCTGTTCACTGGTCAAAGTCACTGGCATCTTGTGACCCGGTGACAATGACCGACTTCGAGATGAGTGATGCCGGGCTGGTAAGGTCGCATATAGTCGAGTGTCACCGGACGTCCTGTCAACTGCTGAAACTATGTGCCGTTTGTGCAGAACGTAAGGAATGTCTTCAGGTGTTTCAGCGGCAGCGAGTGGTTCATGCGTCACATCTTTGTTTGACTCTCCTGCTTCATCTGGCGGCTGTTCATCAATCTTTTGGCAAACTTCTGCCGAGTCAACTGACGTAGTCCTCTGACATTGTTGCTTCTCGGTTTCAGAGCTAGTCTGATCCACAGCAGCACGTATCTGTTCAGATGCCACGTCAGTCTCAGCAACCGCTGCTTCTTCAGCCTGTTGATCTGTCGTAGCACACGGCTGTATGCTATCCTGACAGATAACTGACGGCATTGCATCTTCAGCACGCGTGTCGTTTGGCAATTCTACAGTCTTCAGAACTTCTTGACTTGGACTAGCTACATTAGTCGGCGACTGTTCAACAGTCTCACCAAATACCATATGGGCATCCGTGTCAAACAATTCACCAGATTCTTCATCGATGTTATCAGTTTCTTGCTTAACATCACTTACTTTCACTTCAACAACAGTAACCTGACTTTCGGCTGTATCTTCAGAGTTTTGTCCATTCAAATCCATTTCTTTATCTTCTTCAAGTTCTGGCTTATAATAGCCATTAGCGAGTGCTGACGTTTCATCATGGGATATATCTTCAGTTATAACGTCTAACAAGTTCTCTTTAACTGGACTTTCAAAGAATGCAGATTCGGACGACTTCTCTGTTGCAGTTAGAACATTTAGCTCTTCATGTTCTCCAGTTTTCTCGTCGGCTGCCGTGGATCTCACTTCTTCAGCAGCCTTTCTAACGACATCATCAACAAATGAAACAATAAACGGTTGAATCTCATCCTGATCAGTTGTTTCTTTATTTTCCATATCATCCTGATCAACGCTCACGGGTACAGCAACGTCAGGCTGAGGCACATCGGTAGTTTCAAGAGCACTAGTTTTCGTTTCTGGAGGAGAACTGGTCACGTCTTCGTCGACCACACGAACAGCGTTTCCTCTCGACAGCCTCTTCTGTCGCCGGTGAGTTTCTGTCTTTGGAGCGACGCGCGTTGTCTCAACAGTTTCCACGATCCTCGTCGTTTCGATGCTGACGATTTTCTCCACCTCAGTTTCCAGACAACTTTCCGGCAAGTCCCACTCCGCTTTGATGACGTGAACGTCCTCGCCGTTAATCGAGTGCTGTTCGCCATTTCTGTATATGTCGTCATTCCGCCGAAGCGCACGTGTGTCGACGCCGTTCCGTTCTTCCATCTCGCGACATTGCTGCAACTGCTGTTCCTGCTCCAGCTTCTGAATCAGTTGTGCTTCGTCCAGCGGCTCCGTGCCTATGAACTCCGCGTCAATGTCCGCTTGTGTTCGCATTTCCAGTCGATCAACGGACGAATCTCGACTGTCCGTGACGCGATAGGAATCCTGCGAAAGATTGTCGCGGCGATACATCGCAAAGTCTTCGTGGTTTACGTCATCCGGTGTCGCTGTAGTAATTCGCTCGGAACCCTGTCGAGCGTAGTCGTACTCGAAGTGAAAGTCGTCGACTGCACTTTTCCGCGATTCCGCGGACGCCGCTGACCTTTTCCGGCCGACGGACGGCAGAGTGTGTTGGCGCGCTTCCCGCGCTGCGCGGCCGCTCGCCAGGTCGTCGCTCGACATCTGGAACGTCTGCAGGGACCGAGTCTGCAGCGGCGGTGCCTGCGTCCCGTTCTTGAGCGTCGCCGAACGCTGTTTCGCCGGCGACGTGGAGCGAGCGGACCGCGCAGCACGAGCGGCTCGTAGGTCACGTGAGCTCATCGTACCCGTGCGTGGAGTTGTGCCCTGACTTGCTGACACTCGACTCTGACTTGTCGACCTGCCAACATTGACAATTATTTCTACATGCTAAGACAAAAGCCGCATTTGACTTAATCACGACACAGTCACATAACAGTCTATTACTTTCATTAGTACTGGACATAATTACTCACGCTAGCGGCAGTCGCGGGGGTACGGTATTTACCCGTGTGTTTGTCTGTCTGTTTTTTTCACAAGATATCTCAAAAAACGATACAGCTAGGATCACCAAACTTGACAAACAAATGTTCCACGATGAGTCCTGGAAACCCATTTATTTTGGGGTCAAAAGATCAAGGTCACGAGTCACAAAAACATTGCCGGCGTGGGTCTTTGCACTCTTGTGACTTCTGGCTTCTTCTAGTTCTTGATGTTTTGTATTATACCAAACTTGATCTTGCAATAAACGAACAGTAACTACATTAGGCAAATAACGACATAGGTATATTTATGCTGGCGTAACTTTGCTGACGACATCTTAGCAAACCATCTATGCTTCACTCAGGCAGAGTCACCAATGACGCTAGAAATCTAAAGGAGGGCACTCTCCAGTCACTATGAATTTCCCCAACATTTCCCTAACTCTCCTACTCATACTGCGTTACCTTACCCACATCACGCATATATTATTGTAAGTGCTACCAGAAAATTATAAATGTCAGTACGCTTTCTACAAAAATGTTCACGATTATTTAAGAAGCAGCAAAATTCTTAAAAAAGGTGATACAACGCCGCCTGCAACAGATGATCACATGGCCCCAAACGTGAACGCAGCAATAACAGTCAGATCTTTCCTCACACTTTCCTGGCATTCCCTGACTTTCTCATTTTTCTGACATTTTCCCGACAGCTGTTAAATTCTCTTCCCCATCCTGCTGTGTATCATAGTGGCTACATTCTGGCATCCCATATCTCTCCTAATTACTGTATGTACTTTTTAAAAAAGTCAAAACATAGACAGCACTGTCATGCAATGGTAAGTACGATACGATACGAAACGATACGATACGATATGGTATATTTACGTGCTCGCAAAAGCTGACGAGATGGCCAGCTTAGTCTAGCGCACTGCACAAAAACGATAAAATTAGGAAAAACTAAAAACAAAAACCGAGTAGTTTAGAAGAAATGGTCCAGGCGAACTTTCGTGAAGGCAGTCCGGGAGGAAGAAGTGAAACTACGGGGGAGGGGGCAGTATTTGTAAAACAAGTAGATGTTAAGGCGGTAGTGAACACATATGTTCACAGTAAACGGTACAAATGACAAGACTCAGCTGCCGCAGACAAACCTGAGCGACGCGCTGCCTCAAGCCCATCGTGCTATACACAAAGGAGGACACTAAGTGTGATAAACTGGCGACCGACGACGACCGTCGTCAGTTTATCACACTGGGCGTCCAGTTGACAACACATGCGAGTTGCGACGGTCGATGTGTAGTTGCGAATTTTGTATAACTCCAGAGTTTCAAAGTTCTAGAGGGACGTGGTTTACCCTTATTCTTGTAGATGTCCAAATCACCTTCTAACACAGTATAGGATAAGTCGAGGGTAGCCTCTATGCCAAAATAAGCTCGATTTGTTCAGCTGTTTCGACACAATACCGGCGTGTGACGGACAGAAAGACATACAGACGGACACAAGGCCATAGCTAGTACCGTGCTAGCACAGCGTCGCGCGGGTAAAAATGGCATACAACTACGTAATGCATTTTTTCTATTATGCAATTCCTAAGCATACTGTTTGGCAGCAAAATGGCAATATAATTTGTTTTTTCATGGTAATCTGATGCTAACTAAAGTCCAAAAACAAACTGCTTGAAATACAGTACCTGTATGCATTTACAAGACAATAATTACACATGTATATTAGTTACACATGCATATGCTAAAAATAAAGAAAACCTGTGGAACTCTGGTCGCTTCACACAGTTTTCTCGTACATATTCCAGAAGTTGTTTCTGAGTCCGGCCAGTGTAACTGCAGACGACAGTTCGACAAATACACGTTAAAACTTACACATAACTTTGACGAATATTTGCACAGAATATTCATAATTTCCACTTACTGCTACTTCTTACATGTGATTCACTCAATAGGGCTAGTGCTTTTAGCAGAAGCGCAACAACTGGATTAACGAGTAGCTTTGAAGCAAGGAAATGTAACAAACAGAAGTAAATGAAAATAAAGACGATGAAGGAAATTAACCAACAAAAATAGGAGGAAAAAAGACATGTAACACGTCTGTTCATTATTATAATCTAGATACACAGAACTGTACGTGTAACAACTGGCAATTCACTATGAAAAGTCAAATCCATTGTCTTCATTTCAGAATTAAATTTGACTGGTGATGCAGAAAGTCGATCAGTCGCTGTCGTTTTGAGCCAATGTAGTAACTGGACCGCAATTACAGAGAAGTGGAGAACGCAAGAGGAATACGCAGAAAGAAATGGACCGACAGCGATTGTGATGCACGGACGCGGACAGATTTGTCAAGGCAGCTGCTGTTTGAGAACTCTGCCGAAGGACGACGTAAATTTACAGCAGCCGGTGAGCGATGATTTGTCTTCGTTGCTGTAAGGCATTAACTCAAATAAATAATAAGATTTTAGAAAGCAAGAACATTATGAGGCAGAAAAGAGCAAACAGTCAGTGTCACTTTTGTGGCTGATTATATAAACATCTGCATAATTTAGTCAAAGGAGACGTGAATGTGACAAGCAGATTGTCCAAAATAACACACGTAAATGGTGGAAACTGGATTATTTGTCAACTTATTAGACCGGCTAATTTTTCGTAAAAAATAAGCAATTAAGCTGAAGTACACTCCATTATGTGCATACCAAATAAGCAAGATGTTGTTTATTGTTACTGGCCCGCCCAATAGGCTAGTATTGTTTTGCACGCTGTCGTCTATCGGCGCCGTCTGTAACGCTGCCGGCGTGCGGGCCGGCCGGCCGCCGGGCGCGTAAACGGTTAGCGCGCCGGCGGCCGGGCGCGTGGGCTGTCGGGCGGTCGACACTGCACGGCGGGCCAGTACGGTTACGTCCCGTTAGGGCGACACCTTGTTTATTTCGTGTTAGGCCTACTCAATATTTCAGCTTGCTTATGTTCACTTTACTGTAGTATATTTGTAAAATGTCTAAATTAAAATGGCAGATAGACAAAAATTCATAAACAGTGATATTTTTTCAGAAAAAATAACACTGAGATCGCGAATAAAGTGCGAAAGCGACATTTGAATAACCAAAAGCATCTGGAATCTGGATAAGCGTTTCGACGAGTTATTGTTGAAAAAATGATTTACAATTTTTTCGAGCTACAGTAGCTACCATTTGCAGGTGAGATGGACAAATTTATGCTGCTGTGAAATTTGCTCAGGTTTCCGTGTACCAAAAATTCTTAAAACCGGTTCACTTTTGACTGAATTTTTCAAATAATACACAGAAAATCGCTTTTTGAAACACTGTGTATATAAAAGCCGAACTCAAGCATTATCTGACAAACTTTACCACTTTGTTTTTCTGACTCATCGTCGTCCAAAATCCACCCAAATCTGAATTATACGCTATGCAGACGAATTTTTTTACGAATTTGAACCACGTAAAAGTTTCTGTTAGTCTATATTTTACAAACACGGAGAGGACGCAAAAACCGATACGCGGTGTCCTCTTTGGCAGGGCCCAGCAAGATGCACCTCGGTATCAAAGTTCGTTCACAGCCCATGCTCCGCGTTGCGTAGCGATGCCGCAACGCATCCGGTGTGAACGAACCTTGAGACAGAGCAAAGACTTGCCGAAATGAAGATCCGCGACTGACGACCCTTGGTCGACTACGAGGCAAGCGCTTGACGGCCTGGCAGCGGAAGAACGCGTGATGCTCGACACACCGCTTCCAGAAGTTCTTGCACGAGTTCCGAGAGCTGAAGTAGAACTCGACCGTGTCTTTGTAGTAACTCTGTCACACACATAACACAAAGCTTGCCACGAAACTGTCGACAGTGACGAATTATGCAACAGTTCAATTCTAATCGGCTCTATATGAACCGTTACTTAATTAGTCCGCCCGGCAGCTATGGCAATATCTCCCGCCGGCGGGCTTATGTTTTACCGACGATTTTCTTTTTTTTCTTTTTTAAACTGTCGCCCTTCTCATTCGACAACGGGTGCATGGATCTCAACGCGGATTGTTGTGTTAACACCGTCGATGAAAAATTCCTATGGCTAAAAATTCGGTAAACGTCGGTCAAGGGACGTTGCCATAGCAACCAATTTTGTAACATTAAACGCCTTCATTGTTTGTGCTGGCATTTTACAACGGTTAAGAAGATCGCAAAACCTATATCTATGCAGAGACCTCGGACGTACCCTTTACACTCGTAAAAATTTCGTTAACTTTATTGCAGTAAATCACTTTGATGTTGTGGTGATTTTGCAGAAAGCGGGTGGATGCACACATGCAAACATATGCACATTTGCGTTATTTCCACCAGAGTCTTCATTAAACTTTCAGCAAATATAGAGCGATTAGTGGGCTTTATAATAGTATATTTAAATTGAGACGGCTTAATCAAGGGACGTTGCTATGGTTCCGATTTTTGGCACGTTTTGGCGAAAATTGACACACCCCGTCTCCATTCTCGCCGCTGGCATTCGATAACTGGTGCGTGAATCGCAACATCGATTATTGCATTAAAACGCCGCCGATGACCCCTCTACGTCTGACAAAAGTTTCGTGAACTTTGATGCAGTAACCTCTGAGATCTGTCGGCGAGTTTGCAGGGGGTGGGTGGGTGCACATAGGCAAAAATACGCACGTTTGCGTTGTTTTCACCAGAGTTCCTGGACTGACGAGTCTGACGTTAACCAAACTTTCAGCAAGTGTAGATCAGGTTATGCGCTTTATAACAATAATATTGAAATTGCGACGGCTCGCTCGAGGGATGTCGCTATGGTAACCGATTTGCGGCACGTGTCTGCGAAAATTGACACACCCATCTTCATTCTGTGCGCTGCGTTCCACAACAGATGGAAGGATCGCAATGTGGATTATTGCATTAACACCGCCGTTGACCCCTCTAGGTCTGGTAAAAATTTCGTGAACTTTGGCTTAGTAACCTCTGACATCTTGTGGCGAGTTTGCGGGGTGTATGGGTGCACATATGCAAAAATGCGCACTGAACTGGTTTTATAGGTCATTCGCTAGGTGGCACTAGCATAGCCAGTCTATAAGTAAGTAAGAAATGCACAGTCGAATTTGCGCACGCCGGGCGGGCTACACGTTGGCCGGCTACACGTACGTGCTTTGCCCCGCTTTATTGTTCGTCATTATTTGTCGATAGTTTCGTAGCGAAGTTTGTATGACATATGTGAAATAGTTTTACCGCAAAGACATAGCTACACTATAAGACGTTCTGTGCTAATCAGTGTTTTTTGTTTTTGTTTGTTTGTTTTTTTCTTCATATTTTCTGTTTGTGGTTCTATGCGGTAAATTAAGCCTCCTATCCGTCGGCGCACGCTAACCCTTTCTTATCATGTCATATCATATCATATCAATGATATCATACCATACATATATGTCATACAGTAAACTAGAAGATGGACGCCCTAGCGTCGACGAGGATGCCTTCGCCAACTTGACGGCCTGCTGTGACTTCGACCTCTGACCTTTGACCTCCAGAATCTAATCAGGTTATCAGTTAAGGATAATGAATATTCGCTGTAAGTTTCATCAAGATTGCTCGAGCCATTCGTGAGAAATCGTGGTAACATTATCTGTCCGGACGCACGGACGGACTAACGTGGCGGGCGGACAGCTCGAATGCTTTTGCCGACAATGTCGGGTGGCTAATGCTTAAAACACTAGTAATATAAATACAAGTATATGTAAATACTGCGTGAAACCAAAGAAAGGTTGAACTCGAGCATTATCTGACTATACGACTTTTTACATTCCAAAACTGTACTAGATATCGTTACTAATATAATTATCATTACAGAATCGAAAACTAACACAGCCTTCAGGATGGAGCTTGATAAGAAATTTCTTGCGCCTGAAGCTTAGCTTGCGAATCTTTGCCCATGAAAACGTGTTGATTTTCGTCTGATTCTGGAAGACGAGAACTCCCATGTGAGCGACAGAAAGCTGTAGTGCAACGCCCTCGTGGTCCTACAACAAATTTATAAATGTGGTATATGAGCCACAGCGTCGCCGCCATGATGAAACGTCACCGTACGGCTTTTGCATAATTCATGCATCTACACATCAGAGGAAAGTTCACTCTGTAGAGCTACGGACTAACCCAGTGCCGTGAAAACTGTATCCAAGCCGACGTTAGCTGGAGTGACGGCGTGAATAGCGCCCAAATAGATTGATTTTGGTATAGGCCTAACAATTAACCCCAAATTCGCACCCAATATATTTTCGGACTGCCGAATGTCAAAGTTAGAGGTACGTTAAGTACACATTCAGTCAAGCACATGGACATATATACATGTGTGCTCGAATTAAATGTTGCACCAAAATAAACGAAACACCAACGGCACTAGAGGGCCCTCACTCGAGGTCGCATCGACCGCTTTAAGAACATTTTCCTCCAGACACAGTAGATACACACGTACGCAGACAGTCACTTGACCGACGGCTCTAACTTACCATTAAAGTGCTCAGTAAAATACGGAGTACATCATGCTTTTACATTTGTCGCCAGAGTGATTTCCGTTGTTTAGTAACGTATGGACATTTAACATTAAGATCTTGGTAATTAGGCAATATAAATTGGTGACAGTTTGGCTCTCTGCATCCTCTCAACCTCAAAATTAATCCTCATGATACCCACAATCACCTGAACTAAGCCAACTTCATGAAATTGCTTTGTCTAACCATTTCTAAACTCCCGCAAGAAATTACCCGCTCATCCTCAAGAAATTACCCATAACCTTACAAACCTCAAAACCTACAAACTTGTCCACCACTACCCCTTATTCTTCTCCTTTTCTCCATACGTCTCGCATCACGTGATCAATTCCTCCATATATTATGCAGCACAGCTAGCATAAGGCCAAGTCTGGTATTAAGTACAACCACAATTTTTATCACACGACAAATCTGTTTTTCACCGTGTCATCTATAAATAAGTTGCATAGTGTAGTTGAGAAAATGTGCCTCACATTTTCTTAACTACACTATGCAACTTATTTATACACCGTGTTTCAGAAAAAAACACCCACTCATATTATTTTGATATAAGTTAAGGAATAGTTGTCTGATTTTAATAATTTTTGGCAACAAAATTCCACACATAATTTGACATCGCATGACAGCTTAGCTGTCCACCTCACCTAACTAATGTGTCTACACTACCTTGTAAAACTCATCGCACGAGTTTTTCGCCGTACATAACATACTTTTTCATACAAGTTGTGGACTTTTGACATCAAATTTTCACTAATTGTTGAAACAACAGTTTTCAACAGTCAACAACTGTTTCCGTCGTGTTTATTGATATACATTATATATTCTTTGCCAGTGATGACGTCACTGTGACAGCAGGATGGAGCGCCAGCTCACAGAGCTCGCGAGACGGTCGAGTTGCTGAAAAAAGTCACGCCTGATTTCATCCCACCAAATTTGTGGCCTCCCAATAGTCCTGATCCTAACCCCGTAGACTATGGAATATGGGGAATCATGCAGGAGAGGATCTACAATAAGGGGAAGATTGCAAATGTCGAAGAACTTCGCCAGCGCATCGTGGACGAGTGGGAACGTCTTGATCAGCGCATTATCGACGGCGCAGTGAAGGAGTGGCGAAAACGACTGCGAGCGTGTGCTGCTGCTGAAGGAGGACAGTTTGAACATGAACTGTGACTGTTTAATCGTTTGACTGCTTATAACATTTGCCGTGACTGTTTTCAGTGTTCTTTGACTCTTTCAGTCACATGCAGCCGTTGTGAAGCGTTATATAACGCATTTTGTGTAAAACATAAAGCACACAGTGACACCGAACAAAATGACATCAGCAAATCAACATTTCCTGTATGCGTTAGTGAACATTTTCACATTTAATGAACTGTGGAACACAACGTAACTTTTGTCACAAAACAAGGCGTGTTTGTAATGTACGGCGACAAAACTCGTGCGATAAGTTTTACAAGGTAGTGTAGACACATTAGTTAGGTGAGGTAGACAACGAAGCTGTCATGCAATGTCAAATTATGTGAGGAATTTTGGTGTCAAAAATTATTAAAATCAGACAACTATTCCCCAACTTATAGCTAATAATATGAGTGGATATTTTTTTCTGAAACACGGTGGAAATATGGCATAATGCAAATAAGAATGGCAGCAAATGAAAAC
>Ga0209780_1003846_pt1 | contig 11364 bp, 7 predicted proteins | sample WorMetexBAHAMAS2_FD_187384 | JGI IMG/M metagenome (GOLD analysis project Ga0209780, IMG submission 187384) | Marine gutless worms symbiont microbial communities from Max Planck institute for Marine Microbiology, Germany - Inanidrilus exumae... | ecosystem: Host-associated > Annelida > Digestive...
TGTGACTAACTATTTCAAAATTACTCACAAAGTAAACTACGAGAGAAATGGAGAAATTTGACAATTAATGGGAAGAAATATGGAAACACATGACGAGGTTTTTAATGTTACTGTGGTAACAATGCATGTTGCAGAAGAAACGATTATATATTGATGGACGTAGGAAAGCGAAGTTAATTCAGCATTAATGGGACTTAAGTTAAGGAAGTATGTAGAGTTATGGTGCGATTGCACACCATGGGTGAAGTCTGATATCTACAATTGCCATGTTCATTTGTTTATTTCGGTGCTATATATATTGTTTGTTTGTTTACTTAACTTCCTTTCTTACTTTCTTTTTCTTTACTTTTTCCTTCCTTATACTTTTCTTCTTACTTCCTTACTCATTTACTTCCTGACTTATCTACTCCTTCCAGAATAGGAGGTGACAAAACCTGGCTTTAGTTTTTTTGTGTTAATTTTGTGTTGTAGTATATTTTGTTACGGATGCATGCAGGTTTTTCCGTACTTAGCCAAGAGATTGGCTGAGAAGAACGTGTCCGAAATGACCTATTTTGTGTAGGTTGGGACGTAGAACCTTAACTCAATCAATCAACCCGCAGCAGTTGAGCTTCTTGTTCAACTTATCATAAGTCTAAGTGGCATTTGGCTGGAAATCACACATTGCATGATTTATGCTGCAGTGATGGAGTACATTTCATGTGGAGAATTGTTTGCTTTGTGGAAGAAGCTGCATCATTTTTCTGACTCATTAGTTCGACTTTACGTTGCTGAGCTCGGAATGGTTCTTGGTTAGTAATTTTGTCTTTGTAACTGTTGTAATTTTTGTCATTCATTATGTATTTTTGATATACTTATATAATTTGCACATACTGATCTGTTGTTGTCCCTCTTGTATATTTGTGATGTTGGTAGATATTAGTTCAGGTTTATGTGTAAAACATAATGCATTTTACTGCTAACGTTTTTTCTTCTTGCACCTGAGGAAGATTTAACGCTAATAATAGAATTTTGGAATGTATATGTTTTGTTCTTTATTACGAAATCATATGACTATTTTCTCCATCTGCTACATAGCACTGTGACATGACTCAAATGTATGTTTACATTTTACAAGTAAAATTTCTTCGATCATTCAGATTTGTAAGTATTGCCTTAATTGATTCATTTCTGCTTTTTTCTTTTGTACTTCGAAGCAAGTCGATTGCGTCCAGTTTAATGATATAAATCTGAGAATCTTGTATTTGAGTATTCATTGACAGTGTGGACCATTGTGTGGCAACTGCTATATTTACAGTTTTGATCATCTCGGACACCACAGTCATGTACACTGTGCCTCAAAAAAACAATTCACTTGACATTTGATCATAATATTTGCAAATGTTTTTTGAGACATGGTGTAGATGTGCCACATGGCAGCTGAGACCAGTGCGATAGTGATTTCACAGAGCTAAAGCATAGCCACATGTTGGTTGTTATTGACTCGTTGAAACTTTTTGGTTTAGCCAGTCTTCATTAAAATTGAACTATAATGACAGTATAAACTTTTAAGTAAATTAATAAATTTTGTTATTTTACTTTTTAATCTGTTTGATGTCAGTGTTTGCAATTTTAGATTTTCTGCACAAATCTGGGATTATCTACAGAGATTTGAAGGTATAACATTTAATGTGTTGGATGGATGTTTGTGCATTTGTCTGTGAACATTGCAGTATTTCTTGTATTTGTCAAATATAATTTTTATTCAGCTTGTGGATGATGTGATTTGGTATTGCTGTGTTTGCAGATGGAAAACATTCTTCTGGATGAGCGAGGTGGGTAAAGAGAACAATATATGCTGATGTTGGACTGTAATTCTAATGCTTTTGGTGCTGAATAAATTAATTACTTTTGCCCAGTGCTGAATATATAGTAAAAGTAAGTGAAGTAACACAAAATCACTTCTATTGACTTGTTGACTATTGTGAACATGTGACACCACACCACCTCGTTGTCTGCTTTTGTGGACACCCTACAAACAGCCCTTATTTTTGACATCATCGCAAAAAGTGTTATTTGAAGGACTATTCAAGATCATTGTGTACATTTAACAGATCTTAATATCTCATTAACAGTACAAGATAAAGACATGTTTACTGCAGATCACAGATAGCCTGTGGTCTGAAGTGCCATTTTCAATGACTGAGTGAATGTGAGTGACAGTTGACGTTATTTCACTTACTGCAATGCTGTTTCACGTAGCAGCTGCTCCATCCAGCTGCTGCTGCTGCTGCCAATGCATGACCTGTTTGTGATAGCTGAGTTACTTTTAGTTACCAATGTCATGGAAAGGGTGTGATCATGTAAAGCTGAAATGGTGATACATCGAAAGCCACTCTTCATTTGATGATATGACACCCAATGTTAACAGCTTATCACTTAAGATCGTTTTTGTCTGAGGTAGAATATACCAATGCTCTGAAGCTCCAAGTATATTCACCGTAATTGACATTGCACATGAACAGTGCTTTATGCAGGTCATTTGCATGTCACTGATTTTGGTCTTGCGAAGAGGCTCAAGATTGGTCAACGGACAAAAACTATTTGCGGAACTCTGCAGTATATTGGTATGTACAAGCATTTTGTCAAATAACTTTCTATTGTTGTAATTTTGTTCATGAATAACACATTTCTGCACAGACGTTTCATTTCAGAGAGCATTTTGGTGACCTAGCCCAATCTGGAGAATTTTGGAAAAGGAGGGCAGTTGAGTAGAAAACACTATGAGTATTCATGGTTCTATCTTGCTGTGCACTACTATTGATGATGACAATAATAATAATAATAATCCGATTTGTAAAGCGCCAGAATGTCAAAAGATTTCCGTGGCGCTAAATGACCATGGGAGTCAGCTATAATGTTCACGGCGGTTGTGTATGTGGTGGTACGGACGTCAAAGTGAGCAGTGCCTCTTCTATCAGATATCCAGTGATGGATGAAGACAGGATGAGGCCAGGCCCATCATTAGTAAAGTAAAGTAAAGTATTCGTTGATTTGTGTAGCACATAATCGTAACTACCTCTAATGTGCTGAGACATGGATCACACAGTTTTACCTGCAAATTGCACCGTGCCTGCCTTTACTCCCCAGCCGCAGAGCATCACCGCCCTTTGGCTGGTACTCGTTTTACCATCCCACAGAGGGTAGAAGGCTGGGTCGACTTGGGTGGTTGGTTACATACCGAAATAAAGTGCCGCCTGCGTGAGTTGAACCCGGACACGGTCACCCATCCAAGTACTAACCAGGCTCAGTGTAGGTTAACCTCGTTGATCAATACCAACGCGTTACCACTATGCCAAACCGCCAGTTGTTAGGTTTAGTGCTTTGTGTTCCGTTCAGTGCTTTGACACTGGTGGTCAGCTGGCAGGACGACGTCCGGCCCGTAAAACAATCACATTTTACTATTCCGCAGAGGTTTTCTTCCGACACAGGTAGAGGAGCAGAACAAGTGAGAGAACCAGTCATTAAATGAAAATAGTATTAGTATTAACAGTAGTAGTAGTTGTGGTTGTTGTTGTTGTGTGTGTGTACATAGTTGAGTCATAGTTGCCTTCATACATGAGTTTTGTTGATAATGCGCATTTGTCTCTGCATAGCTCCAGAAGTTGCCAGTATGCGTCCGTATGGACATGCGTCTGACTGGTGGTCTCTCGGCATCCTAATGTTTGCTCTTCTTGTTGGACAGGTGTGCATTGGCAGTTTCTTCAAGCAGTACATCGTTTTTCCTTAATAATAACTGTGACACTGTTTCAGCAGTGGCATATGGTAATAATAGTAGTGCTGATATGTGTTGTGAAAAACTAACAGTCACTGGTTTATAGTTAATTGATAATGCTCCATATGTCTAAAAACGTAAAAGGTAAAGTTCTCCCATACTTGCTACCGAGCGTTGGGCCCAGAGCTGATCCCGATGTACAGGCAGGCAGTCTGCAGGTTACTTGAAGCCATCCACCTGGTGGTAGGCTGCCATTACTTTCCGCCAGGCCTGCGGTTACCTTCCCAGTCAAAGAACGTAAGTAAGTAAGTAAGTGGTTGTTACCTGGAAGCGGACCGGCTGAGATTCAAACCCGCGACCTTTTGGATTGCGAACAAATGCTCTACCGTTAAGCCACATAGGCCACACATGGTGGGGCATAAAACCTTGACTCGAACAGTCAATCACTCACAGCATATGAGTAATATGCCTTGCATTACAACAAAAACTCTTAAGTTACACGTACTGTAAGATAAGTTTCAGTAAAGTGGCCATTGATCGTTTAAATCGTTTCAGTGTCGTACATTTGTATTTATTGTCTTAACTTTGTTAAATTGCAACGCGGTTTTGTGGATGAACAGTTTCCAGTATCACGAGCTTCGGATCATGTTGAAATGTCAGTGAAGATGTCTGGTGCTTGCTATGAACTTCCGTCATCTCTTGTTGTCTCTATGCCAGCACGTCACTGCCTCGCTAGAGTAATTTAATGCTATGCCATAAGTACTCGTTTTTTATTTATGCTGTACTTTAGGAAGGTACATCCGGTTGAATATACGATGATTTGTAGGACTGTTTTGTAATAATAATCCAGAATTTTAAGGAAGGTACATCTTGTTGAATACACGACATTCATAGGAATGTTTTATAATAATAATCCAGAATTTTTAAAAATAGATCATAGCAGAAGAAATGTTGAAAATGTTCCATTGAATTAGCTTATACGTTAAGCAAAAGAGGACTAATGCTACCAATAATTGTCAAATCTGTGATAATGAACAAAAGAGTAAAAATGTTGGCTGTGACGTTTGGATTGTGTTCAAACTTCAACAGCTGCTTAACTGGACAAAGTAATAAACTAATGCTTGGTAGTCATTCAGTAGTCACCTTTGCTAGTATCACTGTAAGTATAACCCAGTGTATAATTCTTATCACTATAGTATAATCTTGTCAAACTGTCTGTCAATGTTTATCATAATTCTGACTGCACTGATAAGCAAACTTATTACTTTATTTTTAGGTTGACTTCCAAACTTTGGAAGTCGACCTAATAATATCAGTGTCAAATTTCCGTTCATACGTCCGTTCGTCCACAAAAAGTTTCTTTGATTTCGATGAAATTTGGTATACAGGTAGTACTCAATGAGAGATGAAAAAAGGTAATGACCATACCCGGATCCAAGGTCAAGGTCAGGAGCCCATGAAAGTCGGAAATTCGACCATTTTCAAGGGCTATCTCCATAAATGGGGGGCTGGCAAATGATCACGGGTTCTTAAATTAGGGGGCACTATCTAAAAATTTAACCAGTCAGATTTTTGAAATTCGTCCTCGTTTTTCGTCACGTGACCTCTGAACTTTGGACCTAACAACGTCTGACAAGTTATTTTTTAAACTTTATGCGATCTTTATCAAACTTGGTATACAGGTAGTACTCAATGAGAGATGCACAACGGTATGACCTTGACCCGGATCCAAGGTCAATGTCAAGGTTACAGGGACCCGAAAGTTGCAAAATCACCCAAATTCAAAGTCTATCTCCTTCGCCAAAATTCGATCATTCTAAAGACCGATGGTAGATTATTACAGTACAGGAAAATATCTAAAATTTAACCAGTCAGATTTTTAAAACTCGTCCTCGTTTTCCGTCACATGACCTCTGAACTTTGGTTCTAACCACGTCTGACAAATTATTCTCTCATGTTTATGCGATCTCTATCAAACTTGGTATACAGGTAGTACTCGATGAGAGATGCACAACGGTATGACCTTGACCCGGATCAAGGGTCAAGGTCACAGGGACCCGAAAGTTGCAAAATCAACCAAATTACCCTAAGCGGTATCGCATCACAAAATGTGCCGCAAAATTGGGCTTTTGCTACACAAAGTGAGATTTCAGGTGCAAATTTGTGCAAATCAATATTTTCGGTATCTTATTTAATCAAAACAAACGTAAAATAAAGCGCATTTTTGCAGATGTTTGTCGATAAACAATCATCAATTCGCGTTAATCAGCGGCAATAGCATGCACGTGGTTTAGCCTACTTCCGTCAAGAACTTGATGTATTTATCACATGAATATTTATGACAACGAATACTTAGTTTCCGGTGGAGGTAAAAAGTAAGCAGTGTAAGTTATGAGTGGAATTTCAGAGAAAACGTTTCAGTCTTGGCTTAAAACACTTGATCCAAATGGACTTTGGATTCGTGATGAAATATTTGACAAAAGTGCGGTGTGCATATGGTGTGTACTTTGTGCAAAACACCGCGAATGGCTGCGTTTGTTTCGCAACTTCAGCGACGCCTTCCTTCGTCAACGGCATTACTGGCTCTGCTCTCAAACGTGATGCACTGCCATGGGAGCTGGCAAAGGACCACTGATTCTTAAACTAGGGCACAGTATATGAATTTGTTCCGGCCGGATTTTTGATAATTGCCCTAGTCTGCCCTAGCGGAAGTCGACCGTCAGTCCCCATACGGGACTAATTTTTAATTTTATTACCGACAATACTGACTACCTTGTTAGCTTACAGCTTTAGGTAATATAATTTCATCACATGATGTCAAATCTGATATGTGCATTTTGTTTCGTAGACCATATACGGATGCCATAGCTAGAATGCAAATGAGCATAAAGCAATAATCAAAGTTCAATAGTAATAGAACTTTTAGTCTGCTAGTAGAATTCTGTTAATAAAGACTGGAACTTCAGGCTGACATTTGTTGCAGCATGATCTGTCAGCATGCCATTGCTGCATGTGATTGTCTGTTGCAGTTGTTAGAAAAATCTCCGCAGAAGCGACTTCACAGTGTCGAGTCACTGCAGCGACTTCCTTACTTCAGAGATGTTGAGTTTGATGGACTTTATCATCAACAGGTTTCTTTGTTGTGGTTGTCTGAGTGATATTTCCCTGTTGTGAAAATGTTAACTTTGGAGAATGCCTTTATCCAATTTAGGTGTCTTTTTCTTGTTCAGGATATATCTTACGAAAGCATTTTGTTTCATTATCTTGCTCATTCGTGATCAGTCACAAAATGTCTGTCTTCAGTGATAAATCGCCACCATCACTGCCATCTTTATTAGATTGCCTTTAGCAAAGGACATTTTAATTTTAGATATTTAGAATCAACATTCCATCAGTTACATTGTCTGCCATTTTCATTATCATTGGTTACTTTTTCCAAGAGCTATATGAAAAAAACAGTCTTTTGAATGCAGATGAACATAGAAATTATCCCTGCTGTTATGTCAGTTATAAATGCACTTTGTGCAGTTACTGAATACTTGTTTATGCTGCTTGTTGATGAAGAAGTATCCATGCTCAGTGACTAGGTAATGGAATCTCATCCATGCGAGCTGGGTATCATGATTTCCACTGAGAATCATTTGGCCAAATTACTGTTTCTGGCATTGGTGACTGGATAAACATCTCACACATAAAGGAACCTGTGCCACTTATCACCAAAGATTTTCTTCCAGAATTGGTAGAGAAAGAAAACTGAAGGCATCAAGTAAGCCATGTTCACCTGGTAAAAGGCCATTGAAATGGAGGTAAGTAATTATTTGGCCAAACTTGCTCGAGCGTTTCAGAAAAAGTCCTACGCACAGTTGTTCACACTGAAGCACTTGAAAGAGGCTGCACAGCATTTGTTCACTTCTTGGGGAAATACTCAACTAAATATTATCATGTCGGTTTGAAATATGAGTTTGTGTTGGGTACTTTAATGTCTAGCATGTAAAAATGTGCCTTTCCTTGGTACTTCTGCAGTTTGTTGCTATTTGTTGTTTACTACTAGTAGCGACTCTTTTCAGAACCCTTTGGTGACTTGATTACAACTTTAAACACCTCATAATCTATAGCAGTCAGTAGACAATACAAAGCTTCCAAGTAGGCAGATCCTGTGCATGGGGACTGAATAACGTTTGTCTTTTGAACCATTTTGGCATCTAAAAGTAGTTTACCTACATGAGCCAGTACAGTAGCTAGAGATAAAGCCTACTACTTTGAAATACATGTTTCCTGATGGTGTTCTTGGCTACTGTTAGTACTTACTGTACCTACCAACAGAGAAAAACCAGGATAAGTTGGCCTGTATGGCTGTTTAAATGCCCATTTTGTATACTTGTAACTAACGTGGCTTGGTCTAGGTAACTTGGTTCATGTAAACAACACAGTTACCACTAAAATTGTACCGCCACCTAGCTATAATGGTAATTGTTGTCATGTCTTTGGTGTATTTGTCAGTGACGTGACTGTGAATATTATGAATAATGTGCAGGTGAGTCCAAAACAGCTATTGGGAGCCACTGAACTGCAGCAACATGTATGTGACCCTGTGAAAGACTCGTGGGAACAAACTGGAGACACAGGACAGCCTCAGAATACCCGGTCACCGCATGACAATTCAAAAACCATGGAACATTTAATTGATTCACGTGGTCACAGCTCTGACCCATCGACAACTGACAGTCAGCATTCGCGTCACCAGATTCCTGGTAAACTGATGAAAACTGGTCTGCAGTATTCGCACTCCATAGTTGGTCGTCCATCCAACGACAAGAAGAACCAGGTTGGAGTCACGGAACATCCTCAACCTAGATATCATCAATATCGACACTGGCAGAGTGAACGGCAACGAATTCATGATCACGGACAACAGATGACACGAGGCAGCATTCACGGGCAGCTTTTTTATGATACGGTAAGTTTCGTTTTTTCGCGTTAATTTCAGCTGGTTGCACTGTGCTGAGTTAACATTATGCTGCAGTCGTGTTTATTTGCCAGTGATATATGTCACATGCGATAATTTCTCAGACTGCTGAGTTTCATTAGGCGTCAGGTTGTGCAAGCTTTATGTAGGACTGGGTGAGTAGTGACTTGCTACTTACTCTCCGGACTTTTTTGTTTGGGCACGGGATCAACAGTTACGCTATTTTCTACCTCTATTATCCTCATCATCTGAGTTGTATATTACAAAATGAACATAAGAGTGTTACAGCAGTCCATGGAGTAATATAAAACGGAAAGTCAGAAGTTATTGCACGATAAAAGCTAACGTAAAAAGAGCACCTTCAGCTGCTTTCTAAACTCTGCTGGATTTATCATGGCATGCAAATCCATATTCTCAGGCATTGCGTTCCATACAGAGGGACTGGTGCATAAGAACGCATATTGCTGAACTTTTTGCACAGCTATGGCAGTGTGAATTTTGCCGATATCTTTGACGGCAGAAGGCTGGAGTCCCTGGGCTATCATACGGCATTGTGTAGCCATTTTGATAGAACACCTTCTTGTGGCGGATGGACGGACAGACAGAGGGCCACCGCATATACTGTACTAGCATAGCATCACACTGTAAAAATGATAAATTTAGCAGAATTGAGTTGATTTTATTTTGTGCTTGAATTTGTGCCTATGATCTGCTTGCATATTGTTTTGTTTTCTGCAGAAAAATGATGCATCGACGGACCACTTTGCTTGGAAGAAGCAAATTGCTTCTCTTGATGGAATGTTGGTGTGACTTTTTACACCATTAGTTATAGGAGTAATTTTAGCTCCATATAGTACTTGAATCTTGTAAGAATGAGATATATTTCTTTGGGAAAACATGAAGATTTTAATGTTGTGAGTGAAGAAGATCATTGTTGATGCCGGTCCATTTGTAGGTCTGTGTTCATTTTTCATGTTTTCCTGTATTACAACTTTGGATTTTGTGTTGCTACCTATCACTGAGGCATCAAGGATTGTTTATGTCAACAGTGTATACAGTATGTTTTGTCGTGTAGTAAGTTTGGCCCCTATTGCGACAGGATCAGATATTTTAGTGTGTTCTTGCACAGATTGTCCCTTCCAGTTCTTGATATTATTCCTAGTGAAATCATTTTTTTCAACACAATGTGGTATGAGCACGTGACTAGCGCATATTGAGAAACTTCCACTTTTTATATGTGTACTAAGTGCATGTCATGAAAACATATCTGCGATAGTTTTATACACTTAAGTGGTTTTTGCATTTACAGCAGTGGTACATTCCAAAATATTTATGGAGTTATTCTTTTGAGGTAGTTTACTATATATCATGTTTTGTTGTTGCTTTTGTATGTAGTGCAGATATGCTGATGTGTTGATTAGTCAGCCTCATCTGGGTCCCGGCTGTAAGTAAGTGGGTAAGTGTCTTAATACGTAAGTAAGGAAGTAAGTAACAAATTTATGAAGTTATGAAGCACTGAAACCAGATTAAACCCTCTCCGTTTCCAGGCCAGCTGTCGTAGGAGGCGACAAAACCTGACTTTAGTTTTTTGGGGTTAATTCTATGTTGTAGTATATTTTTTACGGATGCATGTTTGCTTTTGTTGTGTTTATTTCAGTTTTTCTGTACTAAGCCAAACGATTGGCTGGTAAGAACGTCTCCGAAATGACCTTTTTTATGTTGAATGGGATGTAAAACCACAACTCAATCAATGTTGATTAATCAGTCTGAGTAAAACCATACCCATTATGACTTATTTCATTATACTGAATAGTAATAATAAAAAACTGGGAAAAGTACGTGCTACTTTGTGAATAAAAGAAATTAATAATGTGGAAACAGACTAGTCAATTGTGATTTTATTCAAGACTTTTTAACATTTAATTTTTCATACTGTATATATATCTTAGTGTCTTTGTTGTGGCAGCTTGTTGTTTTCTTGTGACATCATTATTTAGTTTCACTTTGTTTTTACTTTTGCTGAGTTAGGTGATGTATTTGCTTTTGTGAATTAGACATACTATTGGCAAGATTACTATGAAAGTGAGATATATATATATATTCATAAAACTTTGGGTGTAACATTTAAAACAGTGAACAGTCAGTTATATTTTGGGGATGATTTTTTCCAGATTTCTAAAACAGAAATACCAAAAATATTAGTACAGCCAAATTCTGTGCTTTGTTGACATTAATGATCACCGACATGTGAATTTAATGTAAGGTGTTGATTATTAGAATTACATTATTTTTTATAATTTCTTAGAAGTTAAGTAATTTCTTTCAGACTCTGTGGAGGTATGCATGATATGAACGCCTTCTAGTATTGTGTGTTTTTATACACATTTGATATGTAAATTTCATAAGTGTGTTTTTTTACTTTAAACTAACAGTAGCTATCCCCAATATTCTGTCAGTTACTGAGATTACACAAGTTCACTGTCCACTGAATCTTAATTTTATCCATATATAACTTACATACACAATTAATAAATATTCTCTATATTAAATTCTGTTTTATTATTTTGTATAACTACTTTGTTCAAAACTTCCTTTCATTAAATATAATTTTTCACAATAAATTATTACTTTAAAGGTATGGGCG
>Ga0209780_1003847_pt1 | contig 11364 bp, 9 predicted proteins | sample WorMetexBAHAMAS2_FD_187384 | JGI IMG/M metagenome (GOLD analysis project Ga0209780, IMG submission 187384) | Marine gutless worms symbiont microbial communities from Max Planck institute for Marine Microbiology, Germany - Inanidrilus exumae... | ecosystem: Host-associated > Annelida > Digestive...
GTGTTCGAAGGGGGGGGGTCACTTTCAGCGCAAATTTCAGGAGGAAAGGGGCGTACAAGTCGCCGACTTAAGTCACGAAAACTTCAAGTCAAGTTGAGTCATGAGATGGTGCCTTAGTCGACTTTCAAGTCGTTTTGGTGCCAAGTCAAGTCGTGAACATAAACCCAAGTGACTCCCAGGTCTATATCCGCGCAGTAGCGACAGTTTGAGAGGCAGGCAAAATTTTCTGTCATGTAAATAACGCATCATTTCGCCGATTTCCTGTCCGCCACATTTCACGAAATTTGAACACAACAACGTTGATCGGTGTCGCGATGAAAACTTTCGGAACAGAATTTTTAAAAATTTTACCGTAAGGGGTCGTTTATCCAAAAAACGCCAAAAAATTCTCACAAAATTTCCAACATCTTGCGACTTCAGGCCGCCATAACTCCGCAATGATTACAGATCGCCGGAAATTCACTACCAAATGATCCCTCTACGGAACGTCTAGTTTCCATTTTTTACTGTTAGAATCAATTCAAAATTATTCCGCTGGGATGTACTCCGTACAAGAAATCGACCCAAATTATCGTCAACGTCCGATGGCCGATATTGGTACAGTACGCAGCTGCGCTGCCTGGCTGGCAGACATGGAAGAAAAGCAGACTGAACTGGAAACTGAAAATAAGTAACATGGCAGATCACTCAGTCGCAGGCACGTGACACTAAGCTTCGAGCCGAACACTGTATTGTGTTCATTCCACACCATACAGCCATCTAGTGTTTCAATTAGAATTAGGTGGTTCATAATTATTAGAGTTAGAATTAGCCGTTTTTCTAATTAATGGGAATTAGAATCAGCTTATTAATTAATTACCATCACTGCCACCCACGTGGCCCCATCATTTCTTGATTCATCAAACCTTTCCCGATGAAATTAATACTGTTATCCTTCACTATAACCTGGCTGTTTTACATAGCCTAAAATAACTATTACACGCAATGACTATGAAGAAGACGGGGTCTGGCGGACGAAGTCCCCCAAAAGGTTAAACATTGTTGAATGGACGTGCAATTTTGAACGCTCCTTTGATGAAAAGTGTGGAATTTATCATCAGCGCACATTTAACCAAAAATCTAACTGCACACATGATATCATTTCAAAAATTAGTATACTGCACATTTTGAAATTCATACCACACATTTTGTGCTCCAAAACAAGCTATTTTGAGCACCGTTGTCTAAAGCCAATGCTCGTTCTGTTCATATACATTTCACAATAATTCAGACAAGTTCAGTGTGAAGTGATGGAATACGGCGAGTTTGGTGTGATGCAACAAAACTACAAAAGCCTATTGTAAGTTACAGCAGTTTCACCACTCGCCAGCGAAGTATGCACGAACACTATGGTTATGCAGAAGTAAGAAATCAGCGTAGCACGGCAACGAAGTGCAAGTTTTAAGCATGTCAACCAGCGCTGGCGCCAGGTTGCTACTGCTGATGAGGCAACGGAAGGGGTCACATCATCGGACATGGCGAGCGCGGGAGCGCCAGCCTATTACGGGGGTCCGTCCTATAAAAGAGGTCTGTGCGCAGAGCCCCAGCGGGGTTAAAGGGCAGGGCCCCTGGTCAGGAGTCAGGGAGCGAAACCTTGCTGAAGCTTTTCAGTATTTGGGCGTCAAAATGATGTGGGAAATTTGCCAACTTCTCTGTATTTTGTAATAAAAGAGCACAAATCAGTGCAAAACAACTTCACGTTGACAGCTTACAGTAATGTGTAACTGACGTAGGCATACAACTAATACAGCAGAAGTCAATTTGCCTTGGGTGGCCTGTAAATAAATTTTAAAAAAATTAGCTGACAGCTATTTTATGGCAGCCATCATCAATAATAATAAACGAAGCTTTTACTTATGCAACATTCCTTATACCACGGGAATCTTCACCCCGCCGGCGTGGGGTAGGGCGTTCAGTTGTGTGTCTGTTTGTCCGCGCTCTAAAAGGAAAACGGCTTGAGCTAGCAGCACCGAGTTGGCAGACAGTCCACGGCAAGACCTCGGCATGCACCGACCCTAAGGTCAAATCCTAACCCTAACTCTTGGGATCTTACATTCTCCCGGCTTGGGTATGCATGTCGACACAACTGCAGATTTCTCTAGTTTAACTTTGCTTTGATTGCACCTGAAAAGTATCTGACCTTTTCGGTACTTTCCAGTTCTGTCACTCCATTTGGATCCCCATCTTTTCTCAAAACAGCAAAAGTGAACACGGATACAGAAAAGTCATTTATGCTGTTTTTACGTGTCATCCTTAATCCCAAGTTATTCATTCATCTTAGAAATGCCCAGTAATCTTCAGCAACTGCATAAATCTGATTACAGGCCTAGTTTTCTCAGACTTTCCTCTGATTATTTTGCAGTTCCTGACTTATCGGTTCACTGTGGGCTCAAAAGCGGGTAGTATGTACAATGTACAGTACCGCTGTCGTTTCTTGCAGCATAACTTCATGGATCCTGGTTTGGGGGTAGATTTCAATCATTTCATACAGGGGCGTGCCCGCTGGCCCCACCGCTGGCGCCAACTAATTTCTGACTGCAATTCGGCGAATTCACTCTACAACCACCAAGGATTTTTGCAAAATAACGGGCCATTTTTTTCTCATAGGCAGTGCACGTCGGGAATTCCTTGTAAATCAGGAGCTAACACAGATTGATCGACTAAGTTAAGGTTTTACGATCCACCAGACCGTCACAAACAGGTCATTTTGGAGACGTTATTTCCAAATTCAAGCCAACCTCTTGACTTAGTACTGAAAAACTAAATCAAAACCAACAAAAGCAAACAGGCATCCGTATTCCGTAACAAAGTACACTACAACATTAACACAAAAACTAAAGCCGAGTTTGGTCGCCTCCTACGATCTCAATCAAACCTGAAAACTATAGGCCTAGAAGTATAATTATTGAACCAAAAAACACTGGACATAACACAGACAGACCACATTTAACCAAACATCAACCGATTCGCAATTGTTACAACGAACATACATGAAGATGTTGTCAATATTTCACGTCTGCTCCGACGAGACGAGATGCCAAATGACTGACCACAACCCAGTTATTCCAATACACAACAACACTGTATCTAGTATGTCAGGTGTAGTATTAGTATTTCTATTGTCTGGAATTATGCAGTTAACTAACACACTATTTTGTAAAGCCAAGACCAGGAGCGTTGCCAGGTCCAACAAAGTGGGGTGGACAATATGGGGTGGTGTGTCAGGAGAGGTGTCCCCTCCCCAGTCAAGGGTGGATTTAGGGAGGGGGTTATACCCCTACCCAGAAAAAAATTCCTCTTATGAGGGCATGTTTTGGCGCATTTTGAGCGAGTTGGTATGGAGATTGCCTCGAAGTAACAGCCTACAGTTCTGGTGTGTTCATGCTGTTACAAACTGATTTTACTATCAAAGATGGTTAACCATGTACAGCTATCTGAAATTTCCCAGTGAAGTGTACAACAGGCCTATATGCCACACAAAATTTATCCATTTCAATATCACTCACACTAAAACAAGCAATACTGTAGAGTCTGCAGACTATTATATGGCCTATTCTTTGGAATGGATAGACAGTCATAAGGCTATATAAGCAGTACGCTTCATGCCTTGCCTACCACTATCCCCACAACGACCATCTAGCTCAGTGGATCTGCATCAATCTCAGGAACACCCTCTGACAAAAGTGGGGTGGACATGTCCACCCCAGTCCACTCCGTGGCGATGCCCCTGCCAAGACATAATATAAATCTGTAGTCGTAATTACTTCATCTCTATTAGAGGCACAAAGTATTGACATCAGCGTGTCTGTCTGTCTGTTTATCTGTCGGATCGCATATCTCAAAAACCACATGTCCAAATTTCACCAATTTTCTGTACATGCTACCATTGGTGTCGCCAGCTACAGGGGCACTGGGGCACGTGCCCCCTCGACTTACAATAATGTATTTTTTTCAGTGTACTTTGACCTATACAAAGTCTGACAGCGACTATATGTCGACATGTATGTCACGTAAACACCCAGTAACTCTTGTGCCCCTGCTGGCACCAAATCCTGGCGACGCCACTGCATGCTACCTGTGGCCGTGGTTTGATCTCCCTTTGACAGAGATGCGATATGTTATGTACTTCCGATTTTTTTTGGATGACGTCATGTTTTCACATAATAGAGCGAATGGGCAGAATGAGACACGACGCGTATGTTTCTTTGACTATCGCCAGATGGCGGTAGCGGGGGACGAAGTATGCCGCCTCCGACTGCATCTTGTTTTGTAGAAGAAAATTTTGCTGCATCACTATTAGGCCAGTGGCACACAACGTTTGGTAAACAGTTTCAGTTTCAGTTAGTTGACAAGCGGTCGCCACATCAGTGATATCGCGTCTCATCTCGTTTGGTGCAAACCGTCTACTTCTTCTTCCTGCCTCTGCCGCTGGCACTCGGCGAGTTCTGCCGCACCGCCGACGTGGACTCCTCGTTCACGCTGTCAAAATTACGTGCCGGTTGCCAGCGCAACGGACTGCGTCGATACATCGGCCACGGCGGCAAAGTCATCTGAACCAACAACAACAGCATTAAACTGTTCTCGTTACCCACGCCAAAGGCAGTCGTGGCCCGTCATGGTAGCGATTTCACCGGTGTTTGTCTGTTTGTCCCTCCGCACAAGCCATGTTAGTGACCATGGGTTTTCCCCTCGTCACTCCCATACGGCCGATGCTGCTTCCGACAGTCATTTTTCCGTGCGTGAATTTTTTTCGCAGTTAGCCAGTGGCAAAAACGTTGCCGGCGTGGGACATGGAACTTCTGTGAGTGCTGGATTCTTCTCGTTTTATTTTGAAGCATCACGAAAAGCATACCACTCGTTCTACGCCTGTATGAGCGTCCGCACAACGCAATGACATAAGGCTGGTGTGCGAGTGGATACGATATATCACCAATAAAAATCATGATTCACGATTTCAATCAGCCACTTCAAATTTATCTATCACGGAGCCTCTTAAAAGTACAATTGTCACCACACGTCAGTGATGTCACGTCACCAATTGCCACATGGCTAATTGATTGAGTTAAGGTTTCATGTCCCACTCGATACAAAATAGGTCATTTCGGAGACGTTCTTCCCAGCTGTCACACGGTTGGCATCACGTATCAAAAGTACAGGGGTAAATTTTTGACAAAAGAGGAACTTCACAATGGAATGAAAGCACCAGCAACAAAACATAACAAAATCGTTCCAAACTTAATAAATCTGAAGGCAAAAAATTCAATAATCTGATTTAAATTTTAAAAAAATAGCCCCATACTGTCGACTCTTCGCAACTGGCGTTTGTGCCAAATTAAAAGTCACGTGACACGAAAACTATGACAAATATCAAAAATCCGACCTGATTAAATTTAGATATTGTGCCATAGTTTAAGAATCCGTGGTCAGTTGCCAGCTCCTATTGTAAATGTCGGAGGAGATAGCTGTTGAAAATGGTCAGATTTCCAACTTTGAAGGCCTCAAGGATCTGAAGTGTATGGAAACGTTTCGTCAGTAGTTGTCTGTATTAACTAGGAGAAGATTCTTGGTAAAAGAGAAATGTAAACTATAGACGTCATGTGTGCAGAATTGTCTGACATCAATATAAACAAAGCTGAGCATGACAGAAAGTTAAGCAAAACTAAAATGAGCAAGACGGATATCAGAATTCACTGTGAAAGAAATAAAGAACAAGTGGTCAGAGACAAATCCAACAGTCTGATGCACACAGAAAAAGCTGCAATCAAACTCCGCAATGCACATCATGACTGTGAAAGAAATAAAGAACAAGTGGTCACAGAACTTCTATGAAAGGCCTCATTGCATGTCGTGCCATTACTAAGGTCTTAATAATCCTTTTGCCGCATTTCATTATTTTATTTACGACCTGTTTTATGGAGCACATGACAGCAGAGACTCCCAATGATTTTCAGTAGGCCAAACAACTGCCAAAAATTGCCCCTTCCCATGGGTGATCTTAATCTCTATCTAAAACATGGTTCCTTGGAACCATCAGGGTCAGCATCCCAAACCGCATTTCGATCAGTTCAGCCATTTTTGCGGGCTCATAACCTAACTAACAGACATACATAAAGAGAGAAAGACCAAGCTACTCCATCTGTAGCAACAGCTATTGCTGCAATGCAGCCTAAAATGCAGAGTCAGGAAATGGCTGAAACTGGAACCAGTCAGTTCAGTGATCAGGAAGGGAACATTGAAGAGGTTTGGACTTGTGAAATGTAAAATGACGGGATCAAACGTTGCACAGTGATGGAGGTAGAATTAATCACACAGACAGAAAAATAAAAGAAAAACATGACAATATGGTATTATAAAGAAGACGTGAGCAGTTTTTTTGTCCCCAAAAAAGTGCCGGTTTGGAACAAGTGGAGGGATAATCAAGGGGCAATAGACTCACCCAGGGTCACCTGGAAATAGCCAGTAAAACGCTGTTTGTGTGATGCCGTTACTGGCACCCAACCAATAGCATCAGAGCACTGACAGCAAAATGCAATAATGGATGAATAATCAGAATCACTGTACAGACCAGGCACGCGAGGACAAAGCCAGCCAGGAGTATGAGAATTGTCTGAGAGAACTGCTGACACACGTAGCCCCAGACAAATCCAACAGTCTGATGCACACAGAAAAAAACTGCAATCAAACTCCACAATGCACATCATCAAACATTCATAATTACAGGTACTAACAAATTATTTTCTACCAACAAACAGTTCAGCTGTTGCAAAAACACGGTATGCCACTCCACCTTCCATAGTGCAAATGTATGTATTAAAATTTTCAAATAAACTTTGCAAAGGGTCATATTAGAAGCACACAATTAAGAATCATACATATGCACCTACACAGAAATGCACATTACACAAACTACACCTGTTACTTGCTAACTACTGTTCAATGACAAAACGCTCAATGCTACACTAGTGGGGTATATGCTGTGGCAGTGGCCCTGTGTTGGTTCATGTCTGTCTGTCACAAGCTGGTACTGTAGCAAAAAGACTAAACGTAGTACAGGGACTCTAGTATTCTGGCTCCAAAAATGATGGCAAAATTTCAATGGGGTTACCCCATCACAGACGTCGAATACATGTGGGTAGGTTAAATTTGGTGATTATCGAGTTCCACCAATGTCTTGCTAAATATCAGAAACGAGGGAAGATAGAGACATAGTTACTGTGGAATGCTAATAGGAAATTTGGTAACAAATATGTCTGAATTTAATAACAAGAACAGATAAACAATAAGTCAACTGCAGTTATTATTATCAGTCTGAAACGTAGTTGCTTATCTATACTTACGCCAAATAGAACAATTATAACTTGAAAAGTTTTCTCGGCCCGCTTCTGGCCTTCAAAGTCCTACAAAACAGAATAATTCAAGCTAGGTATGTTTGCATCAATAGTTAATATTAATGGTTTTCTGCAAATACGTACGCTGCCGCATCTGTCTGTGTCTGTATTCCGGATTTTTGAAAAACGTGCGGACCAATTTCCATGAAACTTTTCATGGTTCATAGGGGTCATACGTAGACATGAATGGAAAAAACATCTGTAAAATTTCGACCCTTAATGTGTAAAAATTGGGAAAACGTTGCCAAATGGCCCGTAAGCATTCACCAGATGGCGACAAACGTGCAAAAAGCAGACAACCAATTACAGCTTTCTACTCAATTTATCGACCTCAAAAGGATGAAAGGCTGAGTTAGCTGACCTGCAGCGGATGGTTTACCCACATAAGTGGCCAACCACCAGTTGCAGTTCAAGTGCAGGATAGGAAAAGTTCGCTGGCTGAAGACTGACGTTCTACGACTGTGCCATGCCACCAACTGCATGCATGTCTGTTGCTTCTAGCCTTGAAAGCACTGACATAGCAGAGCTAGAGGCATTAGACTGTGAGGTCAGTGACGGAATTCAAAATGTTTAGTGGTAGGCCCAGTTTGGTGAACTGAGCCTAGTAATTTACTGCCTCATTATGCTCAGTTCAGTAAACTGACCTTATACATCCACGAATTTGCTAGGCCCGGTTCATGGAAAAGTGATGAGTTAAGTGGGTCAGCCTAACTTACGAATTCCAGTTCGGCGATTTAAGCCTAGCATTTCAGAAATTCACCAGGCTCATTTCTAGAACTTGTGTTGATTTAATTCAGGCATTTAAAATTTTAAAAATTACTATCAAGAATTTTTTGCACAGTCTAATACAGAACTGTGCACTGTGCAGACACTCTGAAGTTGTATAAATCTAAATTTTTATCTGTTATATGGAATATATTTTTTTCTCAGAGAATTATGAATGAATGGAACAAATTAGACAGCAGTGTATTTGTCTGCCATTCAGTTTTAAATTCTGTGGCAAAAAATGACAAATATATGAAGGGTTGAACCCTTTGGGGTTTACGTAAGTGTTTCAAATGCTTTCTACCCCAATGAACACCCCAGTGTAATTTTATTTTTTCTTTCTGTATGAATATACTGTATTACTTTCTAGTGCTGTGTGGTTCTGGATTTTCATTAATCGGTTCGGTTTCGGTTCAATTTATAGAATAAACCGTGGTTTCTGTTCGGTTTCAGTTTTACCATTTTAGACAGACAGACGTCGATGAACAACGTGATAAATGGCCAATTAGCATTAATCAGCAGACCCGCCGGGCACGACGCATTGAACGCCGTTGCGCCTTTTAATTTGCACAGTAGATCTGCCTTAACACAACCGAATTTTAGTACGTGGAGTATCTGAAATAAAACCGTCAGCTAGCCTGCAAAATTTGTAGGTTTCGGGTTTGGTTCGGTTTTGGATGAAAACCGCGGTTTCAGTTTCGATTTCAAAACCATCACAGCACTATTACTTTCAGTTGGTGGTGTAACGCAATGTCACATTATATCACAACAAAAACACATTTATAAAGAATACAAGGATACTATTACAGTCAAACTGTGCACTAACACCGAACTGAGTCTATCAATTTTGGTAAATGTTATGGTCAGCTCGCTGAACTGGGCCTAGCATTTTCCATTCAAAAAATTTTCTTTCGGTTTCGTCTTGGTGGAAGAACAGTCACTGCACTAATAGACACAGCACTAACTTTTATGCTATATTCTTAGGGACTGTTGTTAATACTATATAATGCATCTTATTCAGTAATTATTAATTACTTATTCATCATTATCTCAGATAAACTAAATGGCCAAACAGCACATCATAAGGTAGGGTCTATGTGTTCAAAGTCATGTACACTTTGCTACCTACTGACTATGTACATGATAGTCGTCTTTATACGTACTCTATCCTTTCTTTCTTTCTGCTATGCCCTCAAAAGACCTAGCCCCTTTTTCTTATACATACCCCATAATAAACCCTCTTTTAGTGATAAGGTATGAACTATAAACTTCTTGTCACTGGTGTTTTCTCAGCTGAGTACAGCTACATCAGCAAATGGGTAGTGCAATTGCTGAATAGTGCAAAAATTGGCCCCCACAAACCCTGCTATGTGCCTCTCCTTTCATAAATGCGGTAAAACCTTTTATGGGTGTCAACAAAGTGCGCTTAAAATATTACGATTACTGTGTCGGTTAAAGATAGTGTTACGGTTAGGGTCAGTTTAGGGTTAGTGTTATGGTTAGGGTCAGTTTAGTTTTACTTGTTAGCGATAATAATTTGGTTGTGTTATGTATCGCCATCTGGTGAATGAAATATATCACACTGTCGTGTACACTTTGCTGTCCATTGACTATGTACACGACAGCCAATCAGCGACCAGAACTAACTTCGTGTACATAGAAAATCGGCAGATTTAGTACATGACTTCGTGTACACGACTTCATGTGCATTGTGCATAGCAACAGCCCACATCATAATAATACTTCACAATATGACACTAAATAGCCACTGACGTCTATATGAGGCAAGGTTTTTACTTCGCGACGCTGTCTGGGAGGTTTTTAAGATAATTAAAAATAAATATGATTATAAAGTAGCACCTGAACTGATTCACAACATTAATAAAGTAACTAGAGGAAATGATTTTAGGTTGTCGAAAAACAGAAGTCACTATGATCTTAGAAAATTTTCGTTTACTAATAGAATTGTTAACATCTGGAACAGTTTGCCAAATGTTGTAGTAGATGTTGACTCTGTTGATTTATTTAAGACAAGACTCGATAAATTTTGGACGTTCCAAGACGTAAAGTACGATTACACTGTCGACCTGACCGGTACCGGAGACCGATCTAAGTTTGATACTGAAAATTATTAAAATCAGTATTAGTGTCTTCTCAACGATACTGACATAGAGGCTCAGAAGAGCCTGCGTCCGTCAACAGCATTGACTTGACTTTCTGACAAGATAATTGGATTGAATATGGTAGCCAGTACTCGAGCTGTACTCTCTAGCATTTAATACAATTTTGCAGTTAGCAAAAACCCAGCAGACTATTGTAGTAGGGTCTAGCCATACAAGTACAGCTACATTCATTTCTGGAAGCTTAAGGCATGTACGTACGTGGGCTAAGTAGGGTCCATATGTTCTTGCCGGCAAGCTAGCAAAGTGGAAGTATCATCCATTATTATATGAACATTTGTCAGAGTTAAATAAACACAGCCTCACCATATATACTGGAATTTGTTTAATACATTCTGGAACATATTTACTAACGTAATCCATCTTTAAATCACAAATTAGCACCGCACAACTTTTATTTACTGTTCAGTGTTCACCACACAACGACACGCCTACTTTGTAACGTAACGTAACAAAGTACAGGATGTGTAGAGGCGTAGGGGTCGGGAGTATCCTTGCACCGTTGCACGACATTTTACTTAAATTTTGGATTAACACAGTTTTCCTTTTTATTTTCGTCACTAGTTTTAAGTCATATGCCTATTTCTGTCAAATATCTGGCTACCTGTAAACTTCATTCAGATTTCAGAGAGCAAGTGGATGAAGTGTTATAGAGAAAATCTGCACTGGGTTGGCAATTCTTGCCAGTTTCATTTCCTTACTCTCGTACTGTACTTTCAATTCCAGTCCACAGTACCTATTATTCTTACTAGATGTCTGAAATCTGAATGAAGTTTACAGCAGTTATGATTGTGGTCATTGGAGGAGGATGAGCAAAGTAACAAGGCCGATTTTTAGCAAACGTCAACGTATTACGTTACGTTTGCTATATGCGATCGCAATTCCGTCTGTCGTCTGTCTGTCTGTCTGTCGTCTGTCTGTTGTCTGTGACGTTGGTGCACCCTACTCAGCCGGTTGAAATTTTCGGCATTTTTTTCACCATACGATAGCCC
>Ga0209780_1003848_pt1 | contig 11363 bp, 5 predicted proteins | sample WorMetexBAHAMAS2_FD_187384 | JGI IMG/M metagenome (GOLD analysis project Ga0209780, IMG submission 187384) | Marine gutless worms symbiont microbial communities from Max Planck institute for Marine Microbiology, Germany - Inanidrilus exumae... | ecosystem: Host-associated > Annelida > Digestive...
GTTTTTATACTGTGCACAAGTGCACATATATCTATAGTTTAAGCATGCTTTTCTGATCCCATAACTTCAGTCGTTATAGAGCATCCCGTTATATGCAGCTTGTTCGCGACTGACTTAGACGGTTGTTCTTAACTTTGTTATCAAGGTGATATATTTTAATATGGCTGAACAAATCAAATTTTGACTGTATCGTATGACTCTGCCAGTGGCATATTAAGTTTTTCAAAGGGTGGCTACTCCCGTCCAAAATGCGAATGTCCGAGTTCACTCATGTCTGTCAACATTTGAATATGAATTTATCAGTTTCTCATTGTCGGTTCTCCACAAATTTCAAGAGGGGGACTCGGGTGCAAGGCTTCGAAGCTTCAGTAGCCTACGCCACTGGACACTGTTGTCTATTATGTAATACGTTTATTGTGACATCAGTTGTAACTTATTTTGTTAATGTTATGTTATTTGTGTTACTGTGTGCTTCCACAGTGATTTTTTTCAATTTTGATGTTGTGATCGTAATTATTACCACGTTGTCACTGCGTAAGTTTGTACTGAAGTGCGTAAATGTTGTTTGTCATCGAGTAAGACAGCTGAGTTTGTCATGTGCCAGTGTGAATATATATGCACGGAGGCCTGATCGACCAAATGTTATAGTTTACACGAGTGTATGATACACTTAGCTATCTCTCAGGACATCAAACAACATTTATTTATATTTTTCTGTTTCAGTTATCTTACCCTAAGAATTAATACTTTAAAAATTTTAATATAATATAGTTTTACCTTAAAGGCGCGATATGACCTAAATTGTGTTGAAAGCGCCGTTAAACTAACCAACCAGACAACATTTATTTAGTTGTTTAATGAAATTATCATTATATGTAGTAAATGTTTGCGGAACTTTGCTTTGCATACACAATTAAGACATATTGTCAATATTAAGTTACTTTGTTTAGAAAAACAAACTTACGTTTGTTAACGTATAATTTTTCACAATAAAGTACTCATTTAAAGGCGTGATATGACCTAGATTGTGTTGAAAGCACTGTTAAATCCTAACCAACCAACGAACCTGCGGAACTTTTGCAGTCAAAATTAAACCACAGTGGCCGAGATGCAATAACATCGATGATGTTGCTACCAGACAGTACCAACCAATGGTTCAAGTGGCACTGTTCGTAACTAAAAAATTATGTCAACTATATTCAAGTATATGAAGAGGTTTTTAAAAAATTTCCAAAAACATCTTTATAATGATGAGTAAGGAGTTTCTAAACAGTTATATACTATATGACTCTATTATTGGTCAGATGAAGGTCAAGGTTAATGAACTGTCGTTACAGTTGTGGCTTTGGTCTTTGCAGGATAGTAGATCTGTCATCTGTGACACAACAGTAAGAAATTATTTCTGCAATGTTGTGAAATCGCCTGTCGGGTGTTTGCTGTAAATGTTACTGCATCATAAGTGACCACATACATATGTTAAGCCGTTCACTGTTTTGTGATATGCATATTTGTATACTGAAAATGAGGAGTGGATATTAGCAGTGAATTTGTGTTACTTATTTGTCCTCCAACCACTTATCCATGTACAATTTACATACACTTGATATCAAGTACAGTATTACTCATACTCTATTCAAAACTTACATTCGTTAAAATACAATTTTCACAATAAACCATTCCTTAGATTGTGTTGAAGTGCCTTTAAACTCTAACCTAGCAAACAGGCTGTGTTACTTACCTAGCACTACAATGGCGTGTAGTAATCTGGGCTGAAAGTATAAATCCATTAAAACACGATGCACTAATCCAGTCTCTTATGCTGCACGTACACATTTCATGTAAAGACACCCATGCTAAATTGTACTTGTTCAGTACAGCAAGCTACTGTTAACTCAACAGCACTGCAGTATTGTCTTGGCAATAGGTGCAAAAAATGACTCAAGAAGTACAATTAATGGGCATGATGCTGATGTACAGTAACAATGTTCCACTGTTCTCGATGATTCTTAAAAAAAATTCAGCTCCTGGCAACTGCACTCCACAGTGCGTTGCTCTGAACATATTTTCACCAGTCAGCAATATGTTTACGAGGGTACGAGGTTGGTGTGGTCATGCGGAACATACAGATGTTGTTGACTGGGTCATGTTTTGTACCGTGAAGTACAGAAAATGGAACTAGACACCATATGTGACCTTCAGATTTAAAACAACTAGAGTAGGAAAATCAAGGGGCAGTTGGCTAACTCTAGTGCACCTGGAAATGGTTTACGGCTGTTGGTTGGACAACATAAAGGGCATCAGGCCTGCAAACATCGCTGTGGCACCCTTAGGGTTCCCCTTGTCGATGAACTTCCGGTAACTTTTAACCACTGTGACATTAATACATGTATAGCCGTTTTGATCGAGATATAGTAATCTTCTGGTATTAAATCTGATATAGCAGATATTCACGTATTCTGTAGGCTGGATGCCCTTCCTGTCATACAGCCAACAGCGTCATAGCACTGAATGAAACTCAAAGCAATAACCATAACCAGTGAACTGGCCTAATCCTTTCTTCATACAGCCCTGGACTCACGGCGGAACAGGCATTGCTCCACTTATGCTGGCTGACCAACGCCATTATGCTTACTTACAGAAATGCACATTTTAAACAATTCTACACATTAATTCAGAACAAACAACCACTCTAAATATTTCTGATAACAAAAAAATCACATAGACAGTCTTTCCTATTAAGTTTACAATGCTGCCTTACTTTCAAAAGCTGATAATACGATACGACAGAATACTACGAGATGATATATTTACATGTGCTCAAAAGCTGACAGAGCCAGCTTAATCTAGTGCATGGAACCACAAACAGATGAATAAGCAAAAAAAATCAAAAACCGGATTGCTCAGAAGAAATGGTCTGTGGAGGCAGTCCAGAGGGAAGAAGTGAATCTACGGAGGAAGGACTTGTGACACAGGTAGGTTTTAAGCCAGGAGTGAAAGTGAGGTGTGGATGAGGAAGTGATGAGTCAACAGACCAACAAGTGATAGGCACAGAAATGGGCCAGTTAGGAATAGGGAAATTGGTACAAACAACCACAACCTTGTGGCAAAAATCTGAAACGCAGTCTTGCAATAACACTGCAAGTAAGACACTAACGAAATACATTTGGAGTTACGTCAACAATGTGGGCAAAAAAACTGTGCCAACTTTGTTTTCACAATATCTGGTACATCAGCAGTTCTGCTAAGCAGAACTGAAGTAAAATTGAAAATCTATATTGTGAAACTAAATCTACAGTACTTGACAAAATTGGTGATAACATTGAATATAGTCAATAAGTACTCGATACAGTTACGGGTGTCATGGGAAGCCTTTCAACAATACTGTATATAAGTCATTCCTCGACACAAGTCGAAGATGTACTTCAACGCCCCAGTGTCCACGTCTTTGTCACGGCCTGCTTGACCTTGACCTTCAAAATCTAACCAGGTCATCAATAGGGGCTAATGGTTATTGCCTGTGAATTTCATCGAGATTGCTCAAGTAGTTCATGAGATGTGGTGTTCACAAGATTTCACCTCGACAGCCTGCCATGATCTGGACCTTGAGAATCTAATCACGTCATAAGTAGGGACTAGTGAATATTCCCTGTCAGTTTTATCAAAACTGTTCAAGGCGTTCATAGGTATCGTGGTAACGATAAGTCTTATCTGTCCGGATGAACGGACGAATGAACGAACGGGACAACATGACAGCCTGAAAACATTAATGCCTTCACCGACCTCTTAAGGCATAAAAATGAAACAATAATGAAAATTGGTCGAGTATTAACAAGGTTACTGCAAAAATAGGCTTGGCACAGTTTTTTCTTCTTCACGGTGTAATTCAGTTACACCAACATAACACAATACAACAATATTAGGTACTTTTATATGTACAATGTAAAATGGCTGAGAGACAGAGCAGCTAATGCACACGAGTGCATTGCTACGGACATAAATATGAGAAGTATTATGTACAGATGCGTGACACTATCGACTAGAATTCAGCGAGCAGTGTCTGCCACAAACTCATATTTGATCAGCAAATCAGTAATGCCACAAGACTGGTATTAAGAAACATTAACTCCGTGAGTTGAATGGACACTAAACTACAGCAACTGATCAAACTGCACAAATACTTCCACGTTAAGGGCAGTTTGACAGGAAAAATAACTGTAGCACTGTACACGTGAGATCAGCAACAGTCTGATGCATTCAGCAGACATCATTCAGAGAACTGAACCAGACGGCATGACAAAGTTGTCATCCCTAACGTACTGCGGCTTTCGCTGCTTTCTTTCTACTTGCTTCTGTACTTGGCACACACAGGTTGTACTTACTCGCAGTAGCCTCAGACTGTAACACAGCACACGCATTAGTCTGCACTCACTGGCCGTGACATTCTTTAAGGTCCAGTTGTGTCAAGCTCACTTAAACCGAGGCAATGGTTATCTTGGCCTTTAACCTACATTTAGCAATGATATTGTTTCACCAACACCAGGTACTGAATAACTTAAGGTTGAAGTTTGGTTGAAGTTAACTCCAGGTCAACCTCAGGTTATACACCATGTTAGAAATAAAAATGCCAATGAAATTATACTTGTTTACTTAGTTCTACACTCGGCTGCGTCTTTGCAACTCATAACCAGATAAGCAACTTTCTTGCTTAGTGGAACTATTTGCTGATCATTTTCAACCACTATTTTCCATTACATACAAACCGGCCACTAGTGTTTATGGAAGCGCAGACTGTCAACATCATCCACGACAGTGGCTGGTCACGTGTTATGCTTCAGCCAATAGCAGCATGGAAATGTAGGTTAACAAGTTAACAGTTACACAAGTGATCTGTTATACAACGTGACACAGATGCCACTTACAGTTAAAAATGTTAGTTAACTGACAATTTAACTTTGCTTGGCACAACCCAGGCCTTAAATTGATTACACATAAACCTAAACTAACTGCAATTTAAACTACACGTCTGAAAAAAACTGGATGGTCTGAACTATCATTAACATACTGTTATAATAGTCTACATTGTTAAGTTTCAGTCAATATTCTGCAAATAAGTAAAATTAACCTCAATCAAATGTTACTTGTTTATTTTGAAGCAGTTTTAAAATATCTACTACAGTATTATAAATATTGCAGTTAAACACTAAGCAGCTCAGCTGAACCATTTGCATCCAGTAATTATCTTTCCTGTATAACAGCAACAATGACAATTGTATTATGTTTTTGTACAATAACATTTTCCTGTCCTTCTGTCTTTTAACAGTATTGTATTGTCTGCTGTATGTGTTATTTTTATTTTTCTGCCAAGTGACGGCGAATAAACTTCATATCCCCCATGCCCTTGCTGACAGCATATAGTGCATTCGAATTAGGGGAAGACACTAAGTTCTCCATAAAGGTGCTATGCAATATGCACACCATCTCCGTGCCTTTATTTCTGCATGTATAAATTATGTAAAACTAGATGGCTGTATTGTGTGGAATGCCCACAATACAGTATTCAGCTGGAAGCGGTCCGCTATCTGTGCACAAGCCGCTGACTTCCTGCATTCGACGATGCCTAGTGTCACATGCCTGCGACTGAGTGATTTCAGCATTATCTGCTGTGTTACTTATTTTCAGTTCCCAATTCGGTCTGCTTTTGTTTCATATCGGTCACCAGGAAGCACAGTGGTATACATAGTTTACCCAATATCGAACATTGCCGAAGATTTGGTAAGTACGTTTCTTGTATGCAGCGTACAGCCCAGGAGAATGATTCTGAATGGATTCTAACAGTAAAAATAGAAATCAGACATCCCGTAGTGGGCTATTTTAGTACTGAGTTTTGGGCGATCTGTAATCATTGTGGAGTTATTGTAGCCTGCAAGACGTTGAAATTTGTTGAGGAATTTTTGCATTTTTTGGAAAAACGATCCTTTATGGTTAAATTTTCAAAAATCTGTTCCGAATGTTTTCACTGCCTCACCGATCGACGTTGTTGTGTTCAACTTTCGTAAAATTTGTCCGACGGGAAATCGGTGAAATCGTGCGTTATTTAGCTGACAAAAAATTTGGCTGCCTCTCAAACTGTCACTACTGTGCAGATCACGCCCAAAATCTGCCAGGGCCAGCCCCCAACAATGTAATCAGAGTGCTCCAGATTTCACCCAAATCAGTTAACTTTCGGCGGAGTTATATCCGAATGCGTGAACACCGCCAAATTGCCCCGTACACTAAATCCAGCCGAATAAAAAAATGCTCACAGCCTAAAGCCACAGAAGCTATGCCGCCTCTAACATAAGCCAAAACTTGTACATTACTTTTACATTTAAACCCATCAATCACAACACTTCAAAGACAGCATACATACATGCACTCTATACAGATACATCTACAGTGAAACCCTGACAACAGACCTGTCGAGATGCAATAGCACGTGGTAACTCTTCCGACTCTGTCCAGACCTTGGTTCGCTCCACTGACAATACAGAACCGTCCTCAAACTGAACCTATGCCACACCAGCAAGCCCGTATACAGTGGCATTCAGGCAGAGTTACAAACAGCAAGAAGAAACATTACGCAAGCCTATAGATGTAAGCTTTAAAAGGTATTCGTAGTTAACTGCCGCTTCAAAAGTATACTGTGACATGTATGTTGGTCCTCCTTATTGTCGGGCCAAAATGTATGCTGGCTGCATAGCATGTCATTCTTGTAATGAGTTCAGCATCTGCTGAGTCTGAGTTCATTCCGGTCGAGTCCTTGATTGAGCCATCTTCACATTACAGATTTAACGTTTAATGTGCTGTCAAGTGCACGACAAAGTTGCGTTGCATCAGTTTACATACTGCTGCATTTCAGAAATACCAGCCACAAAAGCCTGGACTTATTTGGTCGCATAAAAATGTCGCTATGGCTACATGTGCGCTCAACTGGAGCATTTGACGCTGTAGCAGACAATGCATGGACTTGAATATGGATTCAATTTTAAGATGGCCGAGTCGGAGTGCCTGATAAGGAAGTCCGAGTCAGAGACCAGCAAAAATGGACTTGAGACTTGCATGTTGCTCCCTGGTGAGTCACAGTGAGTATGCCAATGAGACAGACAGACAGACAGAAAGATGGATGTTAAATTAGCTTTCTTGTAGATGCGGACAGCATTATAAATGGTAGACAACGGTCGCCATCTGCTCAAATCGCACATACAGAGCAGTTTCAGTGACAGCAGTGTTGCTGCTGTGCATCTGTGGATTGGTTTACCATCATATTTTGTGACAGGACATGAGCTATGAACAGTTTAGGTGACTACTGAAAACATTTCCATACGGGAGTTGAGCACGGCACATTGCACCTCAGAAATATTCCTACTAACTTGATAGTTCAGCAGTGTAATCTTTATGTGAATAGTCAATGTCTGTTGCAGAGACCAGTCTAGCATACCTCGACTGACGACGTGTTATTAATGCCTTTGAACACTGCACCGTAAAGCTTTCCATCGACCCATCGGACCTCAACTGGACTTCCAACTGCTGGTGGTCTCACTGCATCATCAGGCAGCTGCAACATTTCAACATTTACACATGACCATCAACCATGCTTCAAGCCAAGGCGGCACGTAACATGTTTCGTAATGCTGACCGATTTCTAAAACCTAATAATAATAATCAGCTCAGCTAAATGACTGCAAACAACCACAAATCTTGTTTAGTGAAAATATATATGAAGTGTAATCTTGCAATAAACCTGCAAGTAAAACGCCAACAAAATACAACTGGTGTTGAATATATCTTAGTTGTTGTTGTTGCCATGTGCACTTACGAGTCATATGCCATCAGCTGTTAAACAGCAACATCATCAGCCGACTAAAGCCACTGCGGAACATCCTCCTTTCAGTTGACTCCTCCATGCCAAATTTCACCCTCACCAATGCAACGTGTCACCCATGTGGGATGAAAAACCTCAAAATTATCCCCTAAGTAATTTAAATAGCAGCATCACGTCGTTAATTAGTTTACTGAAAGTGATGCAGACAGTTGCTGTTTCCTGTCACAAAATGCTGATCACTAACAACAACAGTTCAGGGACGAAGGCGCTTTGCCAATAACACTTATCCAAACTGTGTTCTGCATGTTCCACATGCTCAGTTATCACATATGTTTCTAAAAATGCTATATTTTGTTGAAATACAACTGTCCTCACACAGTACTATAATAATTCTGACAACTGGATGGATTTCCAAAATGGTCACATTTTGGTTCAGGCCAGCATGGACTGTTCACAGCTGTCCAAAAGAGTTAATGACCAATGACATCATGGCAGACGGAATCCTCGTTGCCAGATTGTGGGCTCATCCACTAGGGAAGAAATTACCACTGAAGCCAACTTTCAATCTCTTTCCACTCACTAGTGTTGTGTAATGGCCAAAAATGCATAGAGGATGAAACACAGTTGTTTAGCAGCCATTGTTTATGTTAGACTGTTTTCTCATGTGCTTATATGCTGCAGCTTTATGCCTGAATGAACTTTTTGAATCAGCAATGTTGCAATATGACACATGCCAATGCAGATGAATCTTACCTCAATATCTTCAGGATACATGTCATTACTGTAGGTGCCATCATCGAATGCAACTTTGTAGTAAACGACGTCGGACATGGAGAGAACAATGGCGTGGTAGTATCGGCCATTTCTGTGCTTTGCCAGAACACGATCGCCAAAAGTAACAGCAGGCATGTTGGCATGGCAACGTCTCTGTCGCTAAGCAGCATAACAACAACGGCAAGCACATGTTCAAAACTAAACACTACGTCATAAAATTGAACTAAATAGTCTGAATGAAGCTTCCATGGTTTCACAAATATTACTTGAAAGAACGTTACACCAGTACAACACAAACTAAAACAACCGAAGATGAAAGAAGACTGACTGGATGGGTTTCCAAAATGGTCACATTTTGGTTCAGGACAGCACGGACAGTTCACAGCCGTCCAAAAGGCTGTGGAGCATGTTGAACACGCTCGTTTATACTCAGTTTATGACACTTAGCGGTGAACTACGTTGACAGCACCTGAGACGATCAGCCATTCAAGAGATATGATTGGTGCCCACCAAAATTTAAATGGTTCACGTGACCTAACCACGCCACTTTCAGGGATGGTTTGCCATCCGTAGGCTAGCACTTGCTACCATCAACCTACCTATCAAATTTGAAGTCTCTATCTCCACACACTACGAAGATATGAAAGGTGATACAAAATGTCGAAAATGGGGTGGTTTGGGGTGGTTAGAATCACTCAAGGTCACTGGAAATAGCACCAATCGATACAGCACATACGAGTTCCTATTAGCATTCCATAGTAACTATGTCTCTATCTTGCATCGTTTCTAAGATATAGCGAGATATTGGTCGAAAATCGCCGTTTGAACCTACCCCACGACTATTTGTCACCCCCACTGGGGGTAACCCCTTTGGAATTTCGTGTAGATTTTTGGCATCAGAAAACTAGAGTCCCTGGGCAATCGTATAGCATTGTCTGCATGATCCGAGGTTTAACCATCTTCGTAGAACTCCAGACTTGTGACGGACAGAGAGATGGACACATGCTGATGGCATATACCGAACCAACATAGCATCGTGTGGTAAAAATCAATCACATTATACATCTATGAGAAAATGATCAGTGCTTTATACTGTAGCTTAGAAAGCATATTAATGGAGTAAAGGTAAAGGCTTCCCATACTCGTTACCAAGCGTTGGGCCCGGAGCTGATCCCAGTGTATAGACAGTCAGCCTGCAGATGACTTAAGTCATCCACCCGGCGGTAAGCTGCCATTACTTTCTGCCAGGCCTGCGGTTACCTTCCCAGCCGCAGAGCATCACAGCCCTTTGGCTGGTACTCATTTCACCGTCCCAAGGAGGGTAGAAGGCTGAGTCGACCTGGAATTAATGGAGTAAAAAGGTGAATATAAGTTATCCAGTTTCCCCCTCGGTTGTCCTCGACTTGTTTCAGTACAGAACCATTGGAATGTGACCCGGGTTGTTATCATGGGCAGATGTCTGTCATGTCACGCAACCCACAGTGTCAAAGCACTAAAGGCAACAACCGGTAACCTTTCTTCACCAACCACTGGACTCCTGATGACAGAGTCATTGCTCTCTGCATGCTGGTTCTCCGACATCCGTACCACGTACATGACATATACACAAATTATATACATTTACACGAATGCACCATTCAGTCACATAGTGAATCCAACCAAAACGTTCAGAGACTCTTACTGGTGGACAAGACTGCAGTCTGTGCTTTAGGCAAGTCACAGAGACTCCAAGTGGTGACTTGATGATGACAAAATTGGCACCAACAGCACGGCCACACGTTACGTGGAAGAGACACATACAGTTATTGATACTGCATTCAACCAGAAGCCCGCGCCGGCGACAGTAGGTACACTTCAACAAACACAACACTATCATCGTCAGTCAAACAAGCAAGAAGCCCAGTCGTTACAGAGAAACTGTGGCACTCCACATCACTGGACGGGGAGAGTGAGTAGTTTCTTAACAGCACACACTGTAGACCAGGGGTGCACAACACGGCCCACGGGCCATATGCGGCCCGTGGAAAGCCAGGATGTGGCCGCCGCATCCCGCCCAAAATGTGTTTATAATTAATTCTTACTGGATTTCAGCATATTTCAGCTAAAAGTTAAAGTTGGATATAAATGCAAAAATTTATGGTCGTCCGCCACTTTTCTTGACTAACTAGGTCATTTTACAGATGAGAGGATATTTCTATAGAACAATTGATAACAGAAGTATGTTGCTAGAGGTTTATAGCCCAGAAAAGATAATAATGGACAAAAATGGAATAACGAAATGAAAATGCAAATTAGGGTGTAAATACTAAGCATGAACAACATTTATATTACAGCTTATTTCAGAAGTTAAAAAATAAACTACAAAATGTCTGCTGAAGAAGTACAGTTTTTAAGTGTAACGTAATGATGCAGCCTATAAAATGTCAACTCAGAACGATGCTCCAAATAATTAATAAGATTAGCTAAACAAAGCCAAGTAACTGTTACGATTAATACTACAAACAACCGTAATATTCACCTAAAATTAGTGACGTTTCGGCAACAACTGTCACCTTTTTCGAACCGATAACTCTCCGCTAGGAGTCGCTGCAGTTGTAACAGCGGAGAGTAGTAGGTCCTTGTAGACATGGGAGAGCAGGAAGACCCCTCGTCTCTGTTTATGACGTCTTGGGCTTCCTGCCGGATTCTGACAGCCTCTCAGATCCACCTGATAAATGCAGAGAGGCTG
>Ga0209780_1003849_pt1 | contig 11363 bp, 4 predicted proteins | sample WorMetexBAHAMAS2_FD_187384 | JGI IMG/M metagenome (GOLD analysis project Ga0209780, IMG submission 187384) | Marine gutless worms symbiont microbial communities from Max Planck institute for Marine Microbiology, Germany - Inanidrilus exumae... | ecosystem: Host-associated > Annelida > Digestive...
GAGGATTTACGGTGTAAGAGTTTGTTTACAGTTTGCCACAGGCGCTTGGGGTTGTCAGAGGATGAGGAGACGAGGTTAGAGTAGAAGTGTTTCTTGGCTGTGAGAATGAGGTTGTGGTACTGGTTGCGCAAAGACTTGAAGGAGGACCAGAGGTTTCCAGAGGTTCCAGATTATTATTAATAATAATTAATAATAATAATAATAATAATACCAGTGCGAATATTTACATGTGTGGTGCTGCCATTATGACCATGGCCATTACAGTAGTTATCCAATTCATGGATACATGCAGACTCAGCACCATTGGGCTGCTGTCCATCAGATCAAACCAACCGACTTTGGCTACCATCACCATTTATTATTATTTTTATTATTATACAGCACGAAAACTGATAGTTGGTTTAGCATAACACGGAGGTGGAAATCCGCGTCGACCTGAACACTACAGTAATGGCAGATTGTGTATATATCATTGGAATTCGTTGTGTATGGCTACGATTTCTGCTAGAAATCACTTAGTTTTTACAGGATGGACCAGAAATTTCGACACCACATTTTATTCGTTGTCTTTAAGATGATGACCAAATACTCTTGTTGCTTTATTATACTGCGACCCTTAAGTTTTTTATGCTTTTCAACCCATAATGTCGTCGAATGCATTATGTTTTGGGCTGTCCATCCACCTCGTACGTTCGTCCGGACAGATCTTGTTCCCGCGATGTCTCATGAACGGCTTGAGCAATCTCAATGAAACTTACTGGGAATATTCACTAGCCCCTACTATTTATATTTGGAGGTCAAAGGTCAAGGTCACAGCAGACCACACAGGTGGCGAAGGCATCCACGTCGACGCTCGGGCGTCAAAATCCATCCAGTTTTTCAGACATTCTATTAGTGAAACTTTGTGTCAACAGAAAGTAAGTAAGTAATTACGTAGATTTATATGGCGCAATTATCGTCATGAACTCCTACTAATGTGCTGACACAGACAGTGATACGGTGACACCATGTATATGTGTGTATGCGATGTTAGAGTCTCTCAAGTCGATAGAGGGCAGCACTGCAGCTTTTGTTGCTCAGCTAACATCAGTGTTGATTATTGACAGAACCGGTGAGTTGTAACTTTTTTAACTACTGTAGTTCTTGATGTTGCTGGAAATATTTTAACAGCTTAATCGTGTAGACGTATTTCTGCTTTCTTACTTCCCTCCCCTCCAACAGACATGAGTTTTATTGATTGTCTGGAGGTTAGAAGGGAAAATAGTTAATCAGAACTGTTCTGTGGTGTATTGTGTACGACAGTGGTGCATAATGATGTGCACACACATGAGAACAGTTCTTAAATGTGCGTGTTGGTTTATGTTTAGACTTTGTTTTGTGTGTTTGTTTAGGTTTATCATTTATGTGTTCTGTGTTAGCTTAGATCAGTTCATTCTTGTGTTGCTTATTCGATCGAGTACTCGAGTAGCGAACTACTCGATGGTGGCAGCCCTAAACGTGACTCACTAGGGGGCAGCACACGACGCGGCCAGCGTACATTTCCTTCCGAGTATTAGGATTGAGATTAGCTAGTTGACTAACTAGCCGGTGTTGAATTGTTTGCAGGCTATATAGTGGTTCACAGTTGGAGTCGCATTTGTCTCTCCCTCCTGCTTGTTACTCTTCTTGAAGCACTGACGTCACAAATTGACAATCTCATATTGCCGTTGTTTACATATATCTTACTAGCAGTGCCCTAGGAGGACTTGTGATAAATGATACTGTCGTATAGGTACCGTGTTAGCTGTATTGTTTATGTGGTACCACTCAGATACATCTGATTATTGACTTTATAACAGTATTATGAACGAGTAGCTAAGTTCAGTGTAAATGATTATATCTAAGCTACTGTCTACGCATTTTTCAGGAAAATGATATTCCATTTGTTTTATATAGGCCCTATGTATTTAATGGTTTTTGGACAAATGTTATGATACCAACAGATTATTCTTTGTTATGTTCAGGAGATTTACAATATCTTACCGATTGAATTCTTTATTGTAGCGTGTACTTTTGCGCGATTTCATACTTTTATAATTGTGACTAACTATATCGACATTAGTCGCAAAATAAACTACAACAGGAATCGACAATTTGGACGTTTGGAACTATAATAAGCGTATACGAACGGATTTTATCACATGCGAAGTGGTCGTGTACGTTAATTAGGCGGCCGCATGCTTTAGCACCGCAAGGATCTCGGGTTCGAATCCCACAGGTGGGATTTTTTTTGGTATTTTGAATTACGTGTGCGATATCGTCTTAAAAGGTTCACGTTCGCTATCTCTCATCTGCTGATGAGCGCTTGTTACACAGGACAGCATATCAAGTGTGCTTTCTTACGCAAACATAAATGTTACATACATCAACATTACATAGCGAATGCATAGCAAACAGTAAAAAACAAGGTATCGCCCTAACGGGACGTACCAGTACTGGCCCGCCGTTGCGTGCTGCCCCCTAGTGAGTTACGTTGCATATGTGCCGTGTTACAGACGACGACAGACACCAGCGACCGTCACTAATTGGCCCTTCTACACTATAGGTGTGAACGGGCCGGGTAATAATGCCACAATGGTAAGAGAAATGCCACTGCCACTATATCGTACGGATGAAACGTTGCTGCCCTATTATTCAGCGCAACCGGTCGCGTTTCTATTATGTTGTTATGCATCAAATAGGAAGATTAAGATTTGTCATGGCAAGACAAGTGAGTTAATTCAGTTTACTGCATGGGGCTTGTGTACACTGTACGCAGCCGTAAATATTCGAAAAATAGACCGGAGTTAACGTCATGTCGACCGCCAGCAGCCGTATCGTAGGTCTAGACAGCTCGGCCCAGTGTGAGCTACTGTTGCACCTCGTTCGTATGTCAGTTGATGTAACGGTTGACCGACTGTACTGCTGCGGAATGACCAGTGGTACCGGACAGACCGTTCGTGGTGCCACTGCAGAGATGGACATGGGTTGGGATTACTCACGGGTTGTGTTGGGTTGGGTCCGATTAGTTGTAACAAAAAAATTCTCGCAAGAAACGCGAGATTACCGTAACAATAGATCAGTGAATTTCACACATAAAGCACGCACGTAGTAACAGTTTTCCACGATTCATATCAAATCGCTTCGACGCAGAGGCATTATTGATGTCTACTGCCAAGGGATGGTTGGGTTGGGTTGTTAAATGTTGACCTGTCCATTTCTGTCTCTGATTCCCACGTACTAGAGACAGTCAATCTCCAGGGCGATGCTTGCGGTCAAGTCGGTCGCTGTAGCGAACACAAGTCGGCGATGCCAGCGCCGTTCCCTGCACTAGAACCGCTCACTCCTTGCCTGCCTGACAGCGACAGTGGTTAACTAGAAGCTCCACTAACGCAGAGGGACCGCGCGACGCGCTGTGTTAGTTGAAATCTTGTCAACTGCTGCACAGCTGCGAGAAAAATACGCATCGAAAGACTGCAGTAGGTGAATAGCCTTGAAGGTCACTCAAGGTCATCGGAATTGCTTCTATTCGATAGGTCATACATCACTTCCTATTAGTGGTCTGAATGAACAATGACCCCGTCTTGCACCATTTCCGACATATTACCACATTTACAGCGCACGTGACTGATTGTGACCTTGAAAAGTTATTCATTTTCGAGAAGACAGTTGAAATTATAAGCCACGTGCGCTATTCGATTAATGTGTAAAAATTTCGTAGGTAATACACGCAGATGGAAGATGTCCTGGGGGTGGGGGTGTTGACACTGCCTTAGGTTAAATCAGTTTTAGAGGCATGTACAATTATCTCGTTTGATCAATATTTTCCCTTTTGTTTATAAGATACCGATATATCGAATATCGGTGATATATCGCTATAATTCTATATTTTTTATTGACCCATCTCTACTCTATGGGCGTGTACAGTGGTGATGCATTCTATCTGCAGTTACGAAGTAAGACAATTTTGTCCCAATATGACCGAGTAACTGGGGGGTTCCTCACTTTAACGCCCTCGCTGGGGGTGATCCCCTGCGAATATCACTATAAAATGATACATCGCTAAAAACTAGATTCTTTAAGCTACATTTCTTCCGCAGAATATATCGGCGTATCTTCAATCACTTTTATGCAATGCGCCCCGAAAGCTACCGAATATGGTGAAATAACGCAAAATAAGAGCCACTGCGCCGCTCAAGGTCATTCAAGGTCACCGATTTTGGTACCAATCGAAAGCTCATATACGACTTCCTAGTAGTGATTAATACTAACTTACCTCCTATCTTGCACCATTTCGGCGACACAGCATTCTAAATGTGAAAAATCGCTATATTTCGCTACCCCTCTTGCGTTTAAATCCCCCGACGGAGGGGTTCCCCTGGAACGATCTCCGTAAAATTTTCAGTCAACGTTAAAGGATGGCCAAGGTACCAGATGGCAAAAAAATTGCCGAAAATTTCAACCGGCTGAGTAGGGTGCACCAACGTTACAGACAGACAGACGACAGACGGACGGGCGATAGCATATAGCGAACGTGAACGTGAGTTCACCTTCGCTAAAAACGTAAAAATTCATGTTTTTTTGGATTTCGAAAAAAATAACGTAAAATACGTACTCCCGAACACTGGTTGATACACCATTTCAAAAAAACGTAAAAAGTCATGTTTTTTAAGTCTGAATAATTCGTAAAATACTCTCGAACACTGGTTATAAGTTTGCAGATATATTGTAAATGCTAACATAAGTAAATTATGTCAAGAGCTGGGGGTATTTTGGTACGCGTAACACATGACATGAACGACATTTTGTCGCTCGTATCACAGTAGATGCTGTAATATGCGTTGCTATGAAGCAGAAATAACTAGATGCATGGCAAAGCCCAGCGTGAGCCCGCCCGGAACGCAGCCTCACCAACGCTAACCAAGCTCTTGGCATCTTCGTCGACTATAGGCGCCATCTGGCGAATATTATTAAACCAAAATGTGTCGCAAATGTGAGCCTGCAGCTCATCCTACGCGTAAACTATACGGGGTGGGCAAAAAAATCGCCAACCGTTCTCAGCCGTTTGTGGACCAATGTTTACCAAATTTGGGGGTATGTAGGGGAGTCAGTGTAAATTGCCGAGTTTCTTTTCAATTGTTGATTTCACGTTTCGTTGCAGAGGTATTTTCGGTCAATATTCGAAGTCGGTCACACAAAAGCGGTTTTTTTGTCCCCAGCCCGTGGGGGTAAACACCCGAGGGACTTCGAACCAAATTTTTCAAATAGCAGTCATAAATGAATATGTGTCAAAGTTTGGTTGAGATCCGTTTAGTGACCTCAGAGATTAGGCGTCGAAAAAAAAGAAAAAACCACATCAGTAAAATATAAGTCAATAATGTGGCATCGCAATGCCGGGCGGGCTAATAAATGTTCTTTTAGTATAAGCCACGTAACGTTACAGAGACGCGACAATCGCACATTTAAGTTCTAAAGCCTGTTATTGTCTTATGTGGTGATGTGTTTAGATTTAACGTCACTGGTGACACTGTTCCTTGATAACAATGTTATTCAACAACTTCCCGAGAATCTCTTCCTCAGCCTCAGCAATCTCAGAATCCTGAGACTAAGTAATAACGGCATCTCGCGTGTCTACTCGAATACATTTACCGGCATGATCGGACTCAGAGAACTTGATTTGTCCGGAAACAGAATTCCAACGCTTCCGCTTGGACTATTTGATCCCCTCGGGCATCTGGAATATCTGTCACTTGCCAATAACGAAATTCAACACGTGGAATATATGTCATTCCAATCTTGTCGTAAATTGCGGACTCTGGATATGGCCAATAACCTACTTCCAGGTATAAGTATCGACTGGTTTGTCACAACTTCTAAATTATCAGTCCTGAAGCTAGCCCATAACCGAATAGAGAGTATTCAAGCAGGATCGTTCGATCAACTGCAAGAGCTGGAAGAATTGGATCTTAGAGAGAACTACTTGTCCGATCTTGGAAACGATTCGTTCGCTATGTGCAGATCACTGCAGAGACTAAATCTTACACGCAATCCTTTCCAGCAGCTTCCATCGCCAGGAACCACCTTCTTCGGGCTAACCGCACTGCGACAGCTCGATTTAAGAAGTTGTAATATTACGGAGTTGGTACTCAACTCCTCAGCGCCGTTGCCAGCCCTTACAGAGCTGTACCTTGCTGATAATCTTCTGAGCAAAATCAATCAACATTCTTTGGAATCTGTTACTAGCATAGAGAGGCTAGACCTTTCCGATAATAACATTGCAGCCATCGAAGCTGGTGCTATGTCGTCATTGGTTCATCTGCAGTGGCTCATCCTGTCTAGAAATCTTTTAACCGAGGACCAGCTGGCAGCTACTCTGCAATCACTACCATCCCATGTTGTTGTCGACGCCTCATGGAACAGAGTCAAATCCATAGCATCGCTGACTACTCCGATAAGTGGTATCTACCTGTCTGGGAACCCACTGGTATGTAACTGTACCTCACCGTCTTGGATCTCGTCCGCGAATACCAGCAGATTTCTGGACAAGACGAAGACTTTATGCTGTGCAGGAAATGAAACGTTTTATCTGCTATGTTACTGGAGTCGCTGCGGCAATTCCACGGATGATCCGCTTTGTGACGTACCTATCTCGTCGACAATTCTTCCAAACGTCGATCCAAACACGACTTGTGATTTTTATGCATCTCTGACTATCGTCGGACCGCGATTCGTCGACTTCGACGCGCATGCGCTGTCAGCCACTTCCGCCCAGCTCAGTTGGAACGTCAGCGACGAATTCAACACGATGACAGGGTTCCGGTTTACGTTTACAGTTGTCGACAACTGCACCAACGCCTCGGCGGAAATTTTATCGTTAACCGGAAACGAAGTCAGCTACGTCACGAAGTATTATAAGGACGTCAATCTCACCACGATAGACGCTGGAAACCTGATTTCCGGCGAGACGTTCCTGACATGCGCGTACGTGTTCCACCGGAAGCCGACGAGAAGTGGTAATCGAAATTCGGTCAGCGACACTCGGTGTTCGTGTCTCCGACTTCCGGAAGAAACTATAACGACAGTTTTGCCAACAACCACCACTACGTGGCAGACTACTATAGCGGATGTGACGACGACGAGTACAACAACGCCTTCAACAACGACGACAACAGTAGTAGCAACGACAAAGAGGACGGAAGCAACGACAGCCGTTGGAACGTCATCAGAGATAATGACGAAGCCTGTGATCGATTTCGTTATTCGGACCACGTCGAACGAAACGGCCGTCTCGGTCTCGTGGGTGGTGGAGAAGTCGAGGGGCGACCAGCTGGCCTACTTCCGGTTGATGTGCTTGGACGACGACGGCCGTCTAGTCGAGTCGGTCGACGTCGACGGTCGTAGTTACCACATCGGGAACCTGCAGTACGGCTCGTCGTATAACGTGTGCGTCACGGCAGTCACCTACCACAGCGGCGTGGACCTCACACGTTGCGTTGCGGTGGAGACCGATGCTCGACACGAAGGACCAGCTGCGTCCGAGGACACCGGCGTGTCGGTGATGATCGTCGTCGCGGTGTCCGTGGCTTGTCTGAGTCTCCTCCTGGTCCTCGTCCTCGTCTGCATTATAGTCGCCGTATACTACCGTCGTCGTCGGCGCCAGCGGCTGGACAAACCCTCGACGGCGGAAGTGACGTCATCGCCGACGTTCGACTCGCCGACAGTGGGCGACCATCGGCGGCAGCCGGTGCGGCAGCCGGTGAAGAAATCGAACTCACTCAGTGCGAAGCAGCCGGCGAAGAGGGCGATGTCGTTCAGTGTCGAGGAGCCGGTCAAGAGGGCGACGTCGTTCAGCGGCCAGCAGCCGGTGCACAGGGTCAACTCGATCGGCAGTCTGCGGGTCACTCGGAATCATCCACGCTCCTGGAACGTCACCGATTCCCTGCCGCTACAGTCCTCCCTATGTTACAGCATTTACGAAGAGTCTCCCAGCGACCTCCTTCAGTACTAACCAGCCGGTAAAGAGGGCGATTGCGTACATGTCCGATCCTCGTCCCGGAACACGCCGCTTTAGCGTCGGAAAGTACGCAGTTCGGTACTATACGCGGACCATTCTGGGCACGCGGCGGCGCAAAAAACGGATCCGCTAAAATATGAATCAAAAAGATGCCGGCATACTCTTGACGGTAATTTCGCCAAATGACGACCAATTTTTACCCGCACGACGGTGTGCTAGCGAGGTATTAGCTGTGGCTCTGTCCGTCCGTCCCTCACACGCCGGTGTTAATTTTTATTAAAACGGCTGAACAGATCGGTTTGGATTTTGGCACAAAGGCTACACTCCGTTTCACCGTTTAACCCGTTTGTGCCCACAGTCCCAAAATGGGGACAAAGACTAAGGGATTCGACGCCAGGCTGGCTAACCGGCTATTTGTAGTTTTTGACTTTCGGGCACTCCGGCGCTCAGGGTTGAGCGCCGGAGTGCTTCAAAAATAAGAGTACTTCCATTTGGACCTTAGTCCCAAACTCTGGACTTGAAGATTTCGCAACTGCACGTCGACCGTCACAGGTGTTGTCAACTTCGGTGGACGCACCGTGCGAAGCTTGCGACGGTCTTCGGTCGTCAAGTCATCAGTCACACTGAGCCTTTGTGCAGGACAAGACGATGGGCATCGCGCCGCTCTGTCTGCGTCCGCTGAGAATTGTCAATATTCGTACACTGCGAGACGCGACAAAAGTCATCCAGTAAATTTGCAATAGTCGTCACTAAAGATTTCATCAAACATTGAACGTGTCGCAACACCACGCCGCGAAATGTTTGACACCTTTTTGATTCACCTTGTGACCTTGGATTGAATGAGTTAAGATTTTACGTCCCATTCGACACAGAATAGGTCATTTCGGAGACGTTCTGCGTCCCAGCCAGTCTCTTAGTATGGAAGAAACTCACGTTGGAGAATATATCGGGTTTCTTTCTGCGCCAGCATGTTCCTGGTACGTGCCGTACGTACGCGCCTTCGGGGGCGATCTAAACCGACTCTAGCACCGACTGTCGAAGAAAGTTAACATAACGTCAAAGCTGGGTACCGTCGGTGTTTGCGCCTATACGCTTAAGACTGTCCTATACCCGTCGTATTCATCGTACATTCTTACCTGCTTATTGCGATATTTACATGAGGCCCGATTTTCAAAAGTTCCTAAGATTATCGTAAGTTTCTCGTAATTTCTGCGTAACGGTACCGGGTAAATTTATCGTAAGGTTTGTCGTAAATTTATCCTAAGACAGCAAAGTTGTGATCGTACGTTTATCCTAAGTTAAAATTTATCGCAACTTTATCCTAAGTTTATCTCAAGAGGTTTCAAAAAACGACATTGCCGTAACTTTATCCTAAGATCCTCGTAACTTTGGTCATTACCCTACGTTCATCCTAAGATCATCTTAGGAACTTTTGAAAATCGGGCCCCATATGGATAATGCCAAAACTGCGATTGTGCTAAGTTCTTAACAACGCGCGCACCAACCGCAGGTGCCGCTATGTTGCTTTGATCTTCTTCTTACAAAAAATTACCCTATCTCTCTCGGAGGACTAGAGCATACAAATATAATAGATGTAGGCCTAGTATAATGCTGCTTTCATATACTACATCTATATAGGGACACATTAGGGTGGCCAAGCTGCTATTATTTTTTCTGACTTTTATGCAATTTTCTCAGTTTATAAATAGCAACGAATGAACGATATGCTTTCGCTCGAGAAAGTACGGTAGGCCCAAGAATAGTAGGCCTATTTACTATTCTTGGGTAGGCCTATAATGCAGAGCGGTGTTTTCGATGATCGATTCTCGTCTTGGACACTAGCAGGGCATGTTCCTCGTCCGGACATACTGAATACTGTTTATTGTATGTCTATCCGGGTAATGAATACGCCAATTAGGGCATTTAATGCTGATGGTGTAAGTCCTGCAGTTACAGCTAGTTATTGTTATTTTGTCTATTAAAGCAGTAGCTGGATCTAACGATATTCCTTATTCAATGTACAGTGAATGTACCGTTGAACTTCCGCCTGTGTTAGCGTGTCTTACTGTCTTATTACCCACGTCGTGTTATAGCCGCCGGCGTGGGTAGGGCGTTCAGTCGCGTCTGTATGTCTGTCTGTTTGTTCGCGCTCTAAAAGGAAAACGGCGTGAACTATCAGCACCAAACTCGGTACACATTATAATCTAGGCCTATAGCACTCGCTCGGCATGAATTGACACATAGGTCAAAAGGCCAAAGGTCAAGGTCACACGGTTACGAAAACCGTCACGGTCGCTGCTATACGGCCGTGTGCTGCTGCTGCAAAACACGATGTCAGTGTGACACTGGCTTATTAGACGACAGGTATATTAAAGGGAATTTCACAGTGTCACACTGACGTCGTGTTTTCCTTCGAAATTACCAAGTGATTCAGTTAATAGGCTAAATGCGTGCGAAATAGCTTTGCACAATACTGCCAGGTTTTAATACACATTTCGTTTTCTATTACCGCGTTTTTTTCCATTCACACGATACTAAACCAGTGGCGGCACTAACACCAGGGCGCCAGGTCAAATGACCTAGCCGAAAAGCTTACACTGACTGATCACTGACATGCATTGTACTCAGTGACCTGCGATGACCTGCCCGTCTTGCCGGCCTGGCGCCAACCTCTACTAATCCCGCCTTCCTATCCCGGCTTTCCGAGAAATCAATCTCAAACCACGTCACAAATTACTGGACCACACCAAGACTGATCTCTAAATCCTGGCATGGCATATACATCTTCAATTATTCCGTCATCGTGCACGCTGTAAGCGTTTTTCCACTAGGGCCAAGCCACCATCGCAGGACAACACGATCGAGTGTCAAATCTTAATAAAACTAAATATCTAAAACGTTTATTAGTTGTTTTATTTTGTGATCTGAGGTCACAGTATACACTAGCGAGAAGTGATTCGTTAGCAACAGCATCAAAATAATATTTTCTTTATCGCTACCATTCAAGTAACACTGATGTGTCAACGCTGAACAGGAAACGAACGTGGAAAATGACGATCTCCTATGAATATGTCGATCCTCCTTATTGACGAAATGTTCGTTGGCCGCGTTGCATAGTGCCCGCTCGTTGAATCACCGTCAGTATATGCCGACGGACAGACAGACGGACGGACGCCAGACCGTTACATTACGCTTTCCGCTTGACGTGGCCAGCGTTGCATAGATGCAGACACAGACGCAGGGCGCAACCACAGAAGAAAAGTTGAGGGGGACCAAGGTTTGGGTCCCAACACCGGGGCGCTTGCGCCCAACACCGGGGGCTTGTGGGGTT
>Ga0209780_1003850_pt1 | contig 11363 bp, 10 predicted proteins | sample WorMetexBAHAMAS2_FD_187384 | JGI IMG/M metagenome (GOLD analysis project Ga0209780, IMG submission 187384) | Marine gutless worms symbiont microbial communities from Max Planck institute for Marine Microbiology, Germany - Inanidrilus exumae... | ecosystem: Host-associated > Annelida > Digestive...
CTCTTCTCACTCCTACTAGCACACTGCCTGGCCCAGCGCCTCTGAAGTTACGACCATATGGCGCTATACAAATGTGTATATTATTATTATTATTATAAGATGAGACCAAGCCACTGGCTGGGTGAGTGTTTCGAGTTTCCTTCGATGGCTTGACACTGTTGGTTGGGTGACAAGAATGGCATCCGGACTGTAAAAACCTAGGTGCCATGTTCCCCATAGGTTCTTTTCCAAAAAAGTGTAGGAAAACCGAAGAGTAAGTGGCCACTTCAGAGACATCTGGAAAATGGCTGTTATAATAGTGATGGTAGCAATGGCATTTCCATCCTGTACAGTAACACCAGTGGTAGACTAATTAGTCAATAGTGACAACTTATTGCATTGTGTGCTGTCCCCTTCCTCCATTTTCTCTTCTTCCTCTTCTCCCCCATTCATTCCCACCTCTCGTCCTCTGAATCTGCCGTATTCCATCCACATCTTCAACATCCTACCCCACACCATTTCCTGCACCCATCAACATTTTCTCTTCACACAGTTATGCATCAATACATACTGACACAGACATGTAAACTAATAGAACAGACGACAACAGTTCTATTTAAATTTAATAACAGATTAGATTAGATTAAACTCCGGTGCTGCAGTTTTGTAATAAATAGTATCTAAAAAATGACACAGCGTCTGCATTAACAGAATTATACAGACACGTACTCAGTTTCGTTTTATCAGCCTTCCTTACTTCACTCCTGGTAGGGGTGCAAAGCACTGCGCTTAGTGTGTCTGTCTATCAGCTTACACATCTTAAAAATTACATGTCCAAATCTCACGAAATTTTCTGTACGTTACTGTGGCCATGTCTTGGTCCATCTATGATGACAGTGCAATACATTACGTACTTCCAGTTTTGTGGACGATGTCACGTTCTCACATAATGGAACTAATGACCCAGAATCAAAGACAGTTATGTTTTGGCGGCACTGGTGGCAAAGTTGCTGTCTACGAACGCAGGCTTGTTTCTGGAGTTATTCCAGGATGGGCTTGATCTCCTGCAGAGAACCTCTGGGGATAATCAAAGCACGTTTTCTGAGGCTGGAAGCCCATCCAGTCACCCAACTAGCGGTGTCAAGGCACTGAAAGTACTCAAAGCACTGACTATCATCAAGGTAGAAGTGCTCACTGGCTTCATCCCCTTTTAATGCACCAACTGACTCCCCGGGGAAAGGACATAGCTGTCTTATATACTGGCAGTCCGAAGCCAGTACAGACAGCAACAGAATTATACATGGTGACAGAAATGCAAACACAGAACTAATGATAAAACAAAATACATACAGAAATGACACGATATCCTAGACCAGACAGGGCCAACATCTGCCGGAAAAAGACATCCGCGCGGCCACTAACAGGTGGCAGAAACAGTAGTGGGCATTGAATGGTACGAGGCCCGGCGTCATACAGAGTCCACGCCAGTTCTCCGTCCTCAGCCACACACATCTGCACCACAGACCAGAGACTATCACAAGCACGGAAAACATGAAGAAACATACATGGAAAACCGGTGTACAGGTGCAACGCCACATCCGCTCGGTTGGTAAATGAAAAAACGAATGACGAGATCAGTGCTTTGACGAATTGACACTCTTGGTTAAGTAACAGGAAGGGTATCAAGCCTGTAAACAAAATCTGTGGAAATTATTCCCAAAGATTATCTTCCTCAACCGCAGTTTAATCTCGTGCGACAAAGGCCGCCAGCATTGTACACATTCACAGTCATGGGTTGCACCATGCCATAGCTATTCATGTTGTTTCATCCTGTGCCACAAATTTGACCAAATTTCGAAATTTTTTGGGCTCCCACAACAACCCTGTTCCACAGATCAGTCGTTCACCTTGAGCCACACATCCTGCCTTCATCCCTGCTTTGTGCTCCCTGATGGTTGGCTGGCAGAAATGACATCGAGAGGTACTCTTCCAGAACACTACACACTAAGTGGAAACAAACTGGAATAAATACCAATAAATGGAAGTAGAGTAGTAGTAGCTGATCGGTAAAGACTTCAAATAAACTAGGTATTAAGTTTAACAGTGCAAACATATAGTGTCAACTGTCAAGTAAAAGAATATACCCTTTTCTGAGGAATATTACTTCTGAAGCTGAGATATTCTTCAGAACTCAATAGACGTGACATATCAGCAAACAGACATATCTGCTACACCATAAAAATTACTAAATCTAAAATTCAATAATGCTGTCACTAACACAAACATTACTAAAATAGGCATGAAGACATTACTAAACAGGACTGACTAAACTCATTTTAGCAAACCAGAGTAACAGTTTGGCTTATGATATCAGTAGTGCATGTCTGTGTGTGTGTGTGATGTCGTGATCGCATAAAGCATCCAACAGTGCATAACATTCGTACTGATTCATTCATTTCATTCATTTAAAACTAGATGACAGACCACAATTGATATACTGGTAACATAAAGCAAAACATATGCTAAAAACAGACTAAACAGTTTAAAATAACTTAAGTGGTAGAATAAAATTCTGGTTAAAATATTCAGTATATATGAGGGCAAAAGATAAATCAGATGACTAATAACAATCTTTGTAAAGTAAATAAACGATAAAATTGTTACAAAACAATTGAGTTTTTTCCAGAATTAGTTGTCTGTCATGATGTCTCTTGCACAGTTCATAATGACTGTCTGAATTTTTTGTGGTAGAAAGGTAAACAGAACATGACCATCATTTGATATGATGGGCTGGGATATCTTCTACTTGTCGTCAGTGGATTCAACTAGAAATGCATGGCAAAGCCAGTGTGTAGCCTGCCTGGTGCAAATGGACTGCAAAACTCACTTACTGTACCAAAGTTCACCAAATTTTTATCAGACAGAGGGGTCATCAACAGTGTTAACGCACGTATCAATGTTGCGAACTTGCGATCCTCCTATCTGTTGTGGAATGCCAGTGCACAGAATGAAAATGGGGTATGCCAATTTTCGCCAATTCATGCCAAAACTGGTTACCATAGCAACATCGCTTGAGTGATCGTGAAAAGGTTGGATTGATCATGCCCATCCATATGTGTATATATCCTGAAAATTTGGAGAAGATCGGTCCAGTAGCTTCTGAGATAAGATCGTTAAAAAAGAAAGTAACATCGGCATGCCTGTCGGGTGGGCTAACAAGTTTAATCAGGTCTGCTTGATCTGGAGTTCACAGACAGCTGCGCACACTGCAACAGAAAAACCTGCCAGATGTTCTGTAAGCCGACTCACCACCATGCGCTTGACACTTAGCAGACTTTGGAGATAACTACGGCCCTGAATACTTGTTGAGGGTCTGCCTAAAAATAGAAATCCACGAAATCCACTCAATGCGACGTGAGCTAAATATCAAAATCCACGAATTGCATAAAATGAACGAAGTCCACATACGTAAACATAGAAATCCACAACACTTAGCCCTATACGAAATCCACTGTCTAAAAGTTGAAATCAACAGGACTGATTTATGGCATATAATGAGTACAAGTCAAAGTGTAAATGTGATTTCCTGGAATTCTATAGGCGAGTCTGTGACGTAAATATGATGACTGTTGTTAGATAAGTTAGTTGTTTAAATTGATTAATGTCTAAGGTTTTGTACTTTGCCATCGTTAGCCATGTTGTTTAACCTAGACCAAGATATTAGATACGAAATTTATAGTCAATATTCAATCTTCGTTTATCAGCAGCATGACAAAATGCAGGCCAAGCAATACAAGTAATACACATAGCAATAGTTCAAAAGTTATGTGGCTAATATTCGTCTTTATACAGCATTCGGGTAATGAAGTTAGAGTCTGACAAGCGTGTGGTGTGTGATGGTAGCTGTAGTGAGTGTGTGCAATGTATAAGGTTGTATCTCTGTGATGCAGAGGATTGAGGAGGTATTAGTGCGTGGAGGACATGATTAGACAGTCGCATAGCTATGCCAAACAGTTCATCATCGGCAGTGTTACGCATCTCGTCGAACGTTGGCAGTTCTGGCGGGCAGTACCCGTGCCATGCCATGGTTTCCCAAGAGCTTTTAGCTTACCTTTTTCCTAATTTGATGACACAATGAACAACTTGAAATCTAACACACACGTAGAGACAGATGACAGACAGACTTACACTAATGCATTTATTAAAACGCTGCAGAAAAAAGGCAGACTCATTATATCAATCACAAAACAATTGGGCCTAGGTCTGCTGGTTCGTGGATTGCAAATGTGGATTTCGTACAGTTTGTGGATTTCGTGGATTTCAATATTTAGCCAACGTCGCATTTTAGTGGATTTCGTGGACTTCGATTTTTAGGCAGTGGATTTCGTATTTCGTCGGCCCATTTCGAAATTTAGGCAGTTGGATTTCATATATTTCGTGGATTTCGATTTTAGGCAGACCGCTTGTTGAAGTGCATTGTCGCGCATGCCATGGGCACGTAGCACCCTCAGCGCATACAGGTGTTGGGCGCATGAGCTAATAACGCTACGAACATGATGACGCTACGGCAAGTTATTTATGAATCTGACGCAGTGGATCTCCAGAGACGTTGTGCGATCTGTATCAGGAAGCGTTCGCGGTTGAAGATGTGTTGCGATTTTCGTTTGGGTATGTAAAGACGATATTAAAATGATAACAGCACAAGATTGATAGACTAACTGACACCTTACTTCTTAACAGTGCAGATGTTTCTACGTAAAAGCCTACAAATCCTCGAATATAAAACTATGAGTACAAAACTGTACAACAAAGCTACAAATTATTATATTGTTTACAAACAAAGTGGACGAGTCGCAAAGAATAGTCTTCAAGCAAATAAATAAATAAGTAAGTAATATTCGTGCTTCCAGTCTTCCACATACGATACGATACGAATACGATACGAATAGTATTCGTCGAATACGATATATTTACGTGCGCTCAGATACTGACGATATGGCCAGCTTAGTCTAGCGCACGGCACAGAAACGAAAAAATAAGGGAAAAACAAAAACAAAAAACCGAGTAGCTCAAAAGAAACGGTCTACTCTGGGCAAAGGTCCGTGATCGAAGACAGTCCGGGAGGAAAACGTGAAACTACGGGGGGTAGGATTCGTGAAACAGGTAGGTTTTAAGCCGGGAGTGAAAGCGAAAGGGAGTTGTGGATGAGCAGAGTGGTGAATCATAAGAGTAAAAAGTGATGGTTGAAGGAATACGTGAGTCGGAAATGGAAGAACTGGTACCAGAATGAGGTTGACGAAGAGATAAATGGAGTTGATTCCAGAGACATGGTGAAGCATACTGAAAGGAGCGATCAGTAATGTTTAGACATGATGGTGTAGGTGGCTGAGCAAGAGTAAAGAATCTGCCATCTGTCAATACTACCTATATATACTAAGTTCCAGAAATCGAGCTCTGCAGATCTGAAGTCGCCTAAAGTCAACCCGTCAAACCACCCCTCCCCCGCAGTCAGTGATGAATGAATTCGTGAAGTCTGGAAGAAAATCACTCCTGCTTACGCCCGAACAATTCCTGAAGCTCCAGTGATGCGTGTCATGCACGATACGATGCATCTCGACCCGATACGATACCAGCCAGCATACTGATCCATGACTGTCAATCTCGTGAACCGCACCGAATAGAGACAAAGTTACTATTGAGACAAGTAATAGGATGTCGAAGCCAACTACACTGCTCAGTGGTAGCACTAATTTTCTAATGACCCTGAATGATCCTAATTCCGGTTTCAAGGACACACTGTGTATTAGGGACAGGTTGCTTTCATGCCACGTGTTAAGCGAGCCGGAGCAGAGGGAGAATTTTCAGAGGAAGAAGTTTTGTCGGCTACTGCAAGTGCCTTAACAGCGTACCAATGTATGTGTGCCGTACGCGTCTATTTACATTTATCGTAGCGCTCATGTATCTTGCCTCTGCTGGTGACGCGTGATCCGTTTGTTATAAATAGCTTAGTTACCTCCGTCACTTCTGGCGAAGCCTCAAATGTTCTATTTTAAAAGCCATTTTGTTTGTCTGCTATTTGTTAGCGCGGGATAACTCGATAAAAATTATGGATGGATTATATCGAAGTTTGGGAAATAGGTAAATATTACGGACCAGATAACAGTAAATTACATTTAGGAAGTTACATGAAACGTTGGATATCGTGGATATCGTAACCAGTCGGTCAACATTAACGATCGAGACGCTACAAAATACGCAATGCAACGCAGCGGTGAATCGTGTTAGCTGGCGCAAACAAACGCAAGACATGTGCCCTACCATTACGCTGCCGTAAATGCGCGCAGCCAGTCACACATGTTTGAATCGAACATCGAATGCAAATGAAGTTTTCTCCTGTTTGGCCCTGAACGCCGCCATTCTCCGTCACCGATCGATGACTCTCAAATCGAGTCAAGTCGGTAAACTATCGAACCCGCTGCCCGCCGCCACCACCGTCGATAGTAACTTATATAGAATCAGAACAGTGCTAGTGCTATTATGTGCAACTACATAATTCTAAAAAAAATATTAATATTATTCGCAGTACAAAATAATATCCTTACTTTACGCAGTGGAAACTACAAATGGCCGTTTGTTAGTCCCGTTTACTCATCCGCAAGACGTTGCGGCGGCGACGCAGTATAAAACACATTGAACAAAGTGTCGCCCTAACGGGACGTAACACTAGCCTACTGGCCCGCCGTCGCGTGCTGCCCCCTGGTGAGTTACGGTGCGCCGTCGTGGAGTGTTACAGACGACGACCGAAGACAGACGAAGACGACAGACGCCAGCGAGCAAAACAAAAGGCCTACACTATGTATGGGCGTGCCAGTAATAAGCTGGGAGTGTTCACACCGGATGTGTTGCGTTGCATGGTGTTGCAATGCCGCACGGCAACGCATCGCAACACATCCGGTGTGAACGAATCTTAAGTGAATCATGTACATGTACGCCTTAACGAGTGATTTCACGGACCATAGTGAAGCAGCTGTAGTGCGTGTACGATGTATTGCAGTTCACGATATGATTATTAATCACATCGACCTGGCTAATCTGTCGCTGTTTTACTGCAGCTGCTTTGTTCCTTTGATCAACAGAATTAGTCTTCCTCGCATGGGCACCGTGGGGATTGAATGCATGGCCGAGTGGGTAACGCGTCGGACTGCTTTGCAATTACGGCGCAGCATCGAATTCTGGCTGAGCACACATAGAAAATAAGTGAAGGGCAGCGAAGGAATTTGTATATTTATCAGATATAATTTAATCCTACGCGCGTGTTAAAGTACGCGTGCGTCTGTTGTTTTGGTTTGTATTAATTGAATTATAGTGAATCTAGTTTCCAGTTGCCTATAGATGCACATACCTTATACATATAAAACTGAAAATGTCTGTCTGTGTGTCTACGTAATGTCTGTCTGTTCTTTGTTCCTTACGCACGGCCACAGTTTTGAGCGGATTTGCATGAAATTTGGCGTGTGGCATCCTTATACCCTTCGAATGGTGCGAGGTGCGAGCATGGGGCGCTAGTAAACGCTATAAACACTCATTTAATATTAACTCGGTCTAAATTTTTTATGAAATTAAATTTCCATGATTACTCGTTTACCTACTTTGCATTGAGCGGGAGTCGAACCCGCGATCTGTCGATCGCAAGTCCGACGCTCAGCACGTAGGCCACCAGGCCGCCCAACGTTCAGTAGTGGCGTCTTTTTATCGGCCGCACCCAGGCGATGATCTCGCTAACTGGTCGCGTTCGCTGACGTCGCTCAACTCGCTGCACTCCTTTGCTACTACAGTCTGGCGCTGAATCCGTGTGACGTCACCGCATTACGAGCGTACGCGCATAGTCTCGGTCGTCTATCATCAATCGATCGTCGAAAACAGCGCCTTTAATACCGATTTGACGTGACAGGAATTATTAACGCCTACTGGAACGTTGATTGGCAGCCAGCTTTATCTACCGCATTGAAAGATAAGGCCAAAAATAGCGAACGCTACGAGAAAAAAGTAACAAAAAGAAACTGACGAGTATCAGAACTATACATTTCGGCTCGCTTGATTCAACTGCCCCAAAAGCGACATGTTGCATGCGACCAACCAAGACTGCCAAGTATCTCGTTGTGGTAGGTCGATCGTCATTTTTGTGATAGATTAGACGCCAGAAAAAAATAATAGTGTCGTAATAATTCTTATTAATTATTTGCATACAATGTGTATTTATAGTTTTATTTGTGTTGTCGTATCACGTTTATGAAAAATAGAATTTGGTTGTACTGACGCTATCATATTTAACACGAAAGGAGCGAAATGATAAGTAGGACTTGGACCAGCAAAGGACAAAGCTATGGATACCGAACTAAAATGAGACGCGAGTGATTAAGATGTTCTGGTCGACGGTGTCGAAGGTAGCAGAGAGATCAAGAAGACAAAGGCATGATACTTCTTGTGATCTATTGTATCGACGAGATGATCGTGAATGTAGAGCAGAACAGTTTCAGTGGAATGATGTTTACAGTAGGCATACTTGTGAGGATTAAGTGGTTTGTTTGAAGTAAGGTGATCAATGAGGCGGGATTTAACAACGCGTTGTATTATTTCGGATATGACAGAAAGGTTAGAGATAGGGCGATAGTTAGAAAGCTCATCTTTGTCTAAGGTAGACTTCTTAAGCCGTGGAGAAATGACAGATTCTTTGAGAATGGGGTGGAACTGACCAGAGGTTAGAGAGAAGTTGACGATGTTAGTGATTGTGGGGACAAGAACAGATGCGCATTCCTTGAGAAGCGAAGTGGGAATAGGATCAAAATCAGATTGCTTGTTAGGACAATTAAACAGAATCTTCAGGATTTCAAATTCAGAAGCAGGTGTAAAAGAGAAGAAATCAGGAGGTGTTGTAGGAGGAGAGGGTGAGTGTGGAGATGATGTAGTGGGTTGCTAGAAAGAGACAGACGAAGGTTGGATATTTTGTCTGTGAAGAAGGAAGCAAAGCTATCGGCGAGAGAGATACCTGGAGTAGAGGAAGGCAAGGATGAAGAGGATTTACTGTGTAAGAGTTTGTTTACGGTTTGCCAAAGGTGACTGGGGTTGCCAGAAGATGACGAGACTAGGTTGGAGTAGAAGTGTTTTTTGGATGCGAGATTGAGGTTGTGGTACTGGTTACGCAGAGACTTGAAAAAGGACCGGTTGAGGCGAGAGCAGAGAGGGTGCATTTCCAGAGGTTCTTAGCGGGGCGTACAGAGGATATGAAAGCTCGTAGGGTAGAAGTGAACCAAGGGTTGGACTTGGACTGACGACTGGAGTGTTTGGTGATGATGACAGAATGTTTGTCAAGTGAAGAAGACTGAGTATTGTTTCAGGAGATCAGAAGAGAACCGAGGGATTTGGGAGGATGTGTCGAGAGGAGTTTAGATCGGTGAAAAAAGAGTCAATGTCTATAGAGTGAAACCGGCGAAAGGAGTAAATGGTTGGAGGAGGAAGTGGTGTAAGGTTAATAGACAGTTTGGCAAAATCAGGGAAGTGATCAGATGGAGAGCAGTGGGTTGAAGAGTGATGGAGCAAGAGAAGATTCAGAAGAGGTTATAACCAAGTCAAGAATGTGGGTTTTGTGGTGGGTAGGAAAATCAACGTGTTGACTGAGGTTAAAAGAGGAGAGAACTAAGCGATAAAAAGTGGGAGGTGAGGTAATCCCTGGGATTATCAAGATAAATGTTAAAGTCACCGGTGATGATGAATTCATGAGGCGTGGTGGCAAGGTAAAGATTACTGAAGACAAAGATTAAGCCTAAAGAAAGACTGCAAGTGAATTAGCCGTAGTGATCGTTATTAAAACCAGACGGCCTATTTTTTGTTGACAATGAAGGAAATTTAACTGCTAATTATAATTATAATTATAGCTGAGTTTAACAACGTAAACCGGTGTTGTGACGATTTGTTTTTGTTATTTAACACACTACAGTGTTTATTTCCACTTGTCCGATTTTTTTTGAAGACTAGCGTACTGTTTAGCGATTACTGAAGCGGTCAATAATTACTGATTGCAGTTGTTCGAGAGTAAAGCCAGCGGCACAGAGAAGGCTGTGTGATTTGCTGACGAAGTCACACGGGTAGACAAGATGGCGTTCAACTACACGGCCAACAGCGGTGAGGGTGACCGGCTTGTCGTGACGCTGAATCGCTCGAACGTAACTCATCACGTGTCCAGTGCACAGGTCGTCTCGATCAACTACAGACTGTCCGAAATGACGGCACTAGCCGTCGCACTGTCGACGCTCATCGTCTTCACCACGCTCGGCAACCTGCTGGTGCTCGTCGCGTTGTTCCGCTACCGCGCCCTCCGTACCATCTCCAACTGTCTGATCGGCAACCTGGCTGCCAGTGACTTTCTGCTCGCCATCACTGTCCTGCCTTTCTCCGCCGCCAACGAGTGTCTCGGCTACTGGGTGTTCGGTCGGGTCGCCTGCAGCGTCTGGTTGGTGGTGGACGTCCTCTGCTGCACCGCGTCCATCTGGAACCTCTGCATCATCGCCGCCGATCGCTACACAGCCACCGTGCATCCGGTCTGGTACCGCGACCGAAGCTCCGCTCGCCGACGAGCTCTCGCCTACATCGGCGTCGTCTGGGCCGTGTCGGTCGCCGTCTGCTTGCCGCCACTCTTCGGCTGGAACAACGAAGAGAACTCCCGGATTTTCGACATAGAAGGTTTCCAGAGCAGGAAAGACTAAACGAACTGGTTCAGCACAGGCGCTTGTAGTATACGATCCAAGCGGACGTCACTAAACCATTCAACGAAGAGAACTTTGCAGGCTATCAGTGACGAAGTTACTGGTGAGATTTAGATGGACTTCGACGCCGTTCCAACGAAGAGAACTTCTTGTCGATGGTGGATCGTTCGACGGGCTTGACGTATCACGAGTGCGCGCCGTTCCGGACACCCAGCTACGTGCTCTACTCGGCTCTCGGCTCCTTCTTCGTGCCGTTCTTCATGACAGTCGGCCTCTACGTGCGCATTGGGGTCACGCTTCACCGTCGGCACACGTCCAGGCGCGACCTTCGTCGCCGGCACACGTCCAGGCGCGACCGTCGCCGGATGACCCGTCGTCCAGGCACGTCGACCGTGGCGATGATGTGTCGAGTCGGCAACGACCTGTGTACCGCTGCCACGGCGGCCGTCGTCATCGACCGCATGGAACTCGACGAGCCGGACACCGGCCACTCAGTCACACCAGGTAAACGTCAACATCATCGGACAGCGATGCTCTGAGCGGCTCTGAGCGGGCCAGGGCTCTACTTACGTGTGTGTGTGTGTGTGTGTGTGTGTGTGTGTGTGTGTGTGTGTGTGTGTGTGT
>Ga0209780_1003851_pt1 | contig 11361 bp, 9 predicted proteins | sample WorMetexBAHAMAS2_FD_187384 | JGI IMG/M metagenome (GOLD analysis project Ga0209780, IMG submission 187384) | Marine gutless worms symbiont microbial communities from Max Planck institute for Marine Microbiology, Germany - Inanidrilus exumae... | ecosystem: Host-associated > Annelida > Digestive...
ATACAGGCTTCAGAGTAAATTGTCATTTGCGTCACTGTGTCTTATTTTGTATCAATTTCACAGTGTCTGTTTTATGCGGTTGTAGCAGAGGTTCTATAGAGACGATCTGCCAAGTCTCTTATAACCGGACCAATTTATGACACTTCTACTGTAATCTGCATATATTACTTGTTGGCTGCATGGGTTGTTCCTCACATTTCATATGTATTGCGTAGGATACAGATTTTGTGGTGCTTGTATTTTTTACTGTTTTTATAGAAAAGCAGTATTGTGATGAGTGATTCAGTTCAGTTTGTTGTTTAGTATAGCTTTCAAGGTTATTAGACTCATCCCTTAATATGAACTGGATATATCGAGTTGTCTTTACTGACAAGTTGGTTGGAGTGAATTCAAATATTCACCAGGACATAGAGTATTAACCAAAGAAGTCATCGATGACAGACATTTGTTTGTAGCATGTAATGCAATTGTGCTGTTGTCTTTTGTGACTGAGGGCGTACCACTTTCTTTCAGTCTCCGAGCTATTGATTTCATGCTTTTATCAAGATGTGACTGATGGTCAGGTTTTGATGCTAACTTTCCTTCCCCATTAGCGGAACACAGTGACGTCCATTTATTTCGTGTGCCAAAGTTATTCAAGATTGTTGTTCTACCGAGACCATTTTGCTACCATTAGCAGTATAGCAATACACCAATACGAATATACCACAAACGTTCCCACTCTTCTAAACTTATTACTTTCTGATGTCAGTGAATCACCAGCAGATCACTTCACTAGCTATCGGATTTTCGTTGTTTTGTGTATCACATGTGACGACCATAATTGTTATTTCAAGCAATGGGTAAACAGCTATACAGAGTGTGACTTTAAAATACACCATGACAAAAACTGCATTTACTCAGAAGTGACTACTGTTCCATCACAAAAATTCTCTGCAATTTTTGATTATTCTCAAAATCATTTTGTTTGTAAATTTAATTAGATTACATTAACCTACATAAAAATAGTGATAAACCATAGGCATCAAAGTTTGGGGGAGGGACGCATCCCCCAGTATATTACCTAGGGTATACCCATCGGGAAATTTCCCCCCCAATATTTAACCTTTGTTCTATTTTACATGGTCAAGACCGAATGTCTTCCCGTGTTATGAATTTGTGGATGCTATTGCAAGAAACAAAATATAACTTGCAAAGGTTGCAGGTTGCCAGCCAAGTCAGCATTGCAATGAAATGCAGCCGGAAACTTACCCTGATGAAAACTAATTTCTGAATAACAGCTGGATATAAGTGCATACAATTTGAAATTTGGCATGGAAGAGTACACCATTGGTTTACTCTGGATTGCCAAATTTGGCTGTGATCGGTGATGGGGTGGGTACAGAAGCCCCAAAAGTCCAAATTTAGTCAAATTTGTGACTTTTCACCCAGTAGGGGCAACAGTATATACCAATCAAGCTGTAATTTGGCATGGAAGAACGCATCACAGGTTCATTCTCGCATGCCAGATTTGACCCAGATCATTGAAGGAGTCAGTATGGAAGCTCTAAATGGGGTGACGTGATGTACCAATCGTCTTGAAATTTGGCACGAAAGAGCATACCACAGGCTCACTGTCATGTGCCGAATTTCACCCAAATCGATGAAGCAGGGTGGTATGGGAGTGCCAAATATTTCATAATCGATCATATTTAAGGTTTAATCTATTCCTTATCATTGTCCTTGAAGGGTTGATGCTCTGGCGACACGGTGCACTGACTCAGATGAAGTATGTCAGGGAAGATCACACCATGAACTATGGTGTGCTCTCCCTGTCAGACTTTGTCTACGACAGCTGCAGGTTTTGCGTGGAAAATGTTCCCCTGGTCGGTGAAGGGTTTGTGTGAGCTCCCAAAATTCAAAATTTGGGATGTGTAGCTATCCAGCAGTTCTGTAATAACTCGGCCATGCTTCGGATTTCTAGTTACTTGTTGCTGTTGTATTTTGGTCTTCTGTAACAGTTACGCTGTGTAAGTCCTCGTACGTTGTAGGTCGTTCTTGTCCTTATCCACCCTAGAACAAAATCCTTGTCCTCGACCTTGCTAATCTATTCCTTATCATTGTCCTTGAAGGGTTGATGCTTGTCCTTGTGGGTCCAGTCCTTGTTGATGTTACTAACTGTAGTCATGGCTCAGTCCTCTGATGACAGTGCAGAAAGTTATGTACTTTCGCTTTGTGCGATGATGTCAGTGTGGGACCAATGGGGCAGAATCAAAGATGATGTTAGTCCAGTTTGCCAGGTGGTGGCACAGGGGCCAAATTTTGCTGTCTTGTGATTGCCTTGCACTGCAGTGCGTTTTTGCGAGTCTGGCGCCGTTATATAAGACTCTACTTACTTACTTACTTGTGACAAAGTTGCAGTTTTTGTCATGATATGCTTTTGGTCACACCCTGAATGTATATGTATATGTACATGTAGACATTCTAGTGTATTCAGTGCGATATTTATTTGTTTAGCTTTCAATATTATATGCTGGAGTGTTTAGGTATTTCATCAGTTCTCTAACTTGTGTCCATTTATACTGCTGACCGAGTGCTAGTAAAGTACCATTATTTGGTGCAAATGACGTATCGAGATTCTCTTATGTACGTTATTATGCCTTGTTTCAACCTTGTATCATTCAGCTGTGGCTGTATTGTAGTTTTCTAGATTATTTGCCTAGGACAAACAACAAAAATATTTTGTAAGGTTTCATTTGTATATGTTTCAATTGTAAATATTGTCGTCATGCTGTTGAAAACTGCTGGTATGCACTGCATCTTCTTATTCATCACGCTGTGGCAGCAAACAAGGAGCACACTGTCAGATACAATGATAATTACATTTTCAACATAGATCAGAACATCGTTTTATGTTACATATGATTCAAGAGAGTGCTTTCAAAGCATACAACTACAGCATAAAATAAATAACTATTTAAAACTGCGCGACTACCTGTGACATCAAAAGGTCCTAGTCATGCTGCACAGTAAGACTAATTATCACAGGTTTTGTTTGACACACTAGTGCCTGTAATAGGGCCCAGGAAAAATTTCTGTCAACATTTTTACAACACAAACATGCAAAGCTGTATACACTATATAGTTTCAGTGGTAGACTCCTGTACAAGGTGGTATAAAAGACAAGGTGGCATAAAAGAACCAAGCCATTCATTTGAACTGTCCATACATCAATGTTTTCATCATATTCAAACATCAAGAACTAAAATGATATAATAGAAAAAATATTTTGTAATATTATTCATGTTAACACAATGAAAATACTGGCAGTACATAAGAATGATGTCTGAGCGTTAATTTGTGTCATAAACTGATGAGGTATGGGGTGCATGAACACTGCTTCTAGAATTTCCACTTAGACAGTGATCACAATAATGTGTACGATTTAATTAAGTGGCAGTACTGATAAAGTCTGTTTGACTCCAGTCCGCACACAGCTGACAGCAGCAACCCTAGTCACCACAAAACCGTCCGCATGCCTATAGCCTCCCCCTAAGGGGGAAGGAAGGGAAGATAAAGAGAAGGGAAGAGGGAAGGGGACAAAGTTGAATGCGGGTGAACGTTTACAAACATTCCCTTATCCAACCATACCAAGATTGTTTCCGCATTCCAAAGCATTCACGGTGAATGCACAAACTTTGTTATTTGAAAGCGTGACAGACAAACAAAAAAACAACAAAAACATTAACTTTTTTGACCCTGGTGGCACGCGATATCCGAGACCCACCAAACTTGGCATGGTGATTGAGGATGTCCGTACCTTGCTTGCACCTCTAATACATGTTCGCCTCCAACGCACAGTTCGCCGCTAGGGAGCGCTGAAAATTTGGGGTAACAAACACACCCTAAACTTAAATTCCCAAAACACCTAAACCCCTGGACCGAATCCGCGCAAATTTTAATACCAAACCGAACATGAAGCTGTCTACAAATGGTGAAAATTTGGTAAAATCGACCAAAGGATACGCCCCTGTGGGGCGTTTAGATGCCGAAAATTTGGTAAAATTTTCAGTTTTGGGGCCACACAACTCCACCCCTGCACCGATTGGGGTGAAATTTGGCGTGGAGTCAACCTTGACTCCTCCACACCAAATTTCACCCCAGTTGGTGCAACGTGTCGCCCCTATGGGGCGAAAACCTCAAAATCACCCGGAGTGACCGAAATACCGGTGCTATGCACTGCACACAATGCAACACAAGAGCAACACGTCACCAGTATTTGTTAAGCCTGGAGCTAAAGCAGACAGTTCATAAAGACTGAACGTTCTCAAAAGTGAGATTGCTGCCGAAACATTCAGAAGCTACCGGATCACAATTTAACAGGTTGGTTGGTTGATTGGAAATTAACGGCACTTTTAACACAATCTAGGTCATCTTGTGCTTTTAAAGTAATAATTTATGATAAATTTCAACAGCGTGGCTCATTAGCATATAGCTTGCAGTACACTGTTGGATTCCTGCATGTTCGAATGCCAGGCTACACTATACCAGAAAACTGGCTGCTGAATACTGTAATATCCTTAATGTTCACGTGCCCTTCATTTCACAAATTTTGCGACCTAAACATAACCGCAAAATTAAAGGGTGCAAATATCGATACTATACCAACTTTAATTGATAATAGTATGTTGTATTGGTATTGTGGGCTTTGAATTCGCCAAAATAAAAAGGCACCGAAATACTTTTGCATGTGAATTCGCCAACTTTCAGGGCAGCCAAATTAAACGGTTTGACAATAGGCAGGATTTGAATCCGGTGGACTGTTCAAACTGGTGAGCACCGCAGGAGCTTGATCACCATCGGTTGAGACACTGAACGTATCAAAGAAATTTGAACAGTGCTGGAAGCAGATTTGCCGGAACGTAACCGAATGAACAACAGATGACAGATTTGCAGTAATTATTAATCACTGCAGCAGTGCAGCAAGTGGCAGACATGTCGAATGCCTTTTGACTACATATTAAATACACGCTATAAAGTGTACAAAATTAAATGACTGGTTTCACGCCACCCTGTAAAATACAGAATTCAACACTTAAGGTGACAGTGATCAAGTAAAACATAGCCTACATACCCTAGAACATTTGGCAAAAACTACATACAAAAAATAGTCATGTAAATCAATTCATAACTGGTCCATATACAATAAAAACATCATAACTAAATCAATAACTAAATCATACAAACATGCACACCACTGCTTTACACTAAGAGACAGATATGTTAACCCCTTTAATAACATTTTAAAAATCTTTTCACACGTGTAATATCTGTACACTTAACTGGAAAAAGGCTGTCACAGCATTAGGACAAGTTATCTCAAGGTACCCGGCAACATAATGTAACAAGTCAGCGCGGACGAGTTAACTTGGGGGGTACCCAGTGTGTGAAAGATTTAGTTGCACAAGATAACTCTGGGTACCCGGTACAAAGGGTTAATTAAATGACTGTAGAACAAAAACGGTATGATTCTATATGGCAACAGTTTCCTCGATGCATGAAGTATGGCATCTTCTTTAGCAACCGGTCTGCAGATACATCAACATTGCAGCTACACAAGTTTGCACACTAAAATTATGCACGCAATATCAAAACTTAAATTTCAATGTAACAGTATAACAAGTTTAGAATAACCTTTCACTACAAAATGAATGAACTTTAACCCTTATAATTCAGCTGTTAATGGGGCACATACATACCTGAAAAGTCTAAATGCTGCACAGAAGTTCAGTTTTGATTATGTTTAACTGGCTTTCCTTCTGGAGTAGTAGTCCAGGTTGGGTCAAGGTCCCACAAACCGTTTTTTCTTTACAGGTTGGACGCCCTTCCTGTCCGTCACCCAACAAACACTGTCAAACCACTGAAGGTTACTCGAACCAGTGATGCCAACCGGGGAAGATCATCTTGTTGATCCATTTACCGCTTCTTGAGGAAGGGACGTTGGCTCTGTGACGCCAGTACACCAGTAAGGACAAAAACAGTCAGTAGGTAATAACCGAGTATCCCAATACAATTATATGTATATTACCATAGTGGACTGCAGATCAACAGCAACTTCATCAGTCACTAGTGCTAGTGCAGTGCCCTACAATATCAAGTACGTACATCTGTACTTGCATTCACCTACAGTATTACAATATGCAAATCACAGTCTTTCACATTAACAAACGGATTCTTTATGAAACTGTTCAAAACGGGTAATATAGACCTTGTTAAATGTTGCCAGTCGTATTTTTTGTTTTGAATTATCTAGTGTACTCCACGACAGGTGTGCTAGAAAATTCGATATACGTTACAGGAAGCATTCAAATCTACTTTGTCAGATGACTAGCCATTTACGATTATTTTTGTATGGTATTCTTGTCTCGCAGTCTTCAGTCATTGTCGATATGCATTACGGTCGTTGTTATATATTCACGATATAGTTAAGCTGTCACTTTCTTTTTTCTCTTTTTACGCTACCATTTATGGTGAATAAATATGAATACATTAAGGCCCAAGCAATAATTCAAACTGCCAACACGCTCACGTTACTTCTAACAAATTCAGATAGATCCGAACAAATCATAAACAACTCTAGCCAATGACTAAAACCAACAAGGAGGCTGACACATTACACAGCGGTGTCCATTGTCCACTGAGCTTACATTACCACTTAAATATCACTGTTGTTAGCATAAATTAAAGCAAAATGTTAGTGTGGTACATTCATGCTTACATTGTTCACACTGTTTTCAACTGGTGACTGCACAACTTGTGAGTGCGTGCTTGGCGACTGTGATCTGTAACATAATTTATCAACGTGAACTGCATAAAATGGATTGCACAGTATACTACCAAGCTGAAGTCAAAAATAGGTTAACAAAAACGAAGATGCCATATCGACAGTAATTTTTATCAAACCTATGTCCCTGTGTACCATAAACAAAACATCATCACAGAAAATTTGAGGACAATAATCCAGTTTTATGCTGCTGACTTTCGTAGCACACTGCCATGCTTTTCTCGAATGAAATTAGCACTACAATTTTTTTATGATGATGATGATGATGATGCAGCAAACAAAAATTCACGTCAAGTGCATGTGCCGGTAATAACAAAGTTAAAAGAAGTACAGTGGCATAACCACTGCTGCTGCTGCTGCTGCTGCTGCTATAACACTACAAATTTGCATTTGTTGTTACTGGCCCGCCTAATGGGCCAGTATTGTTTTGCTCGCTGGTGTCTGTCGTCTGTCGTCGTCTGTAACGCTGCCGGCGAGTGGGCCGGCTGGCCGCCGGGCGCGTGGGAGGTTGGCCGCCGGGCGCGTCGGCGGTTGGGCGGCAGACACTGCATGGCAGGCCAGCATGGTTACGTCCCGTTAGAGCGACAGCTTGTTTAACCAGCATTTTCGGCATTGTGCCATGTTTGGCTCAGTCCTCCAAAAACGAATCTCTGGGAATGATAGCAGCAGGATTTTTTTACAAAATGGATGCACTTTCTGTTGCCCAACAGAGTCATGACGTAGTTAGAGTTTAACGTCCATTTTCAGTACAAATATGGCTATATCAGGGACGATAAGGTCAGAGGAATTCAAAGCACTGACACCAACTACAGCAATCACCCACTGGATCTCATTCTTTCTTCATACATCGACTTCTGAGGCCTTAAGCTGACACCAGTACATGTGCAGTGGCATAATCAATAGCATCAGATTCATAACAGTAGCTTGCTAAGATGCTAATCAAGAAAAGGTGCCTCTTGTGTATATATCAGTATTTCTTCATTGCAGGATGGACCATCTGTCGTAAAATCCATTGTAGACGCCTGCATCAGGGGAGACATTCTGCCATCATTCGCCCCATGGCACTGCTCTTAACCCCAACCACATTGACCCCACCACCAATCTGCCCCCGTGATAATGGCCGCTGACACTGCTCTGTGGACAAACCCGATCTAACCACACTGTCAATTCCAGAAAATCTGGTTCAGCCTATGTGTATGTAGAAATAACACAGACGAACAAAGTGAATTGACGGATTCGCCCTTCATATTATTTTTGTCTATACAATGTTAAAAAATTGCTAAAATTGTGCTAAAAAAAGTAAATGTGAAAAAAAATGAGGCCTGGATCTAGACCAAATGATCACAGCTCACCCTGTCCCTGTGATTTGCCCGTCACTTTAGCCCCCAACAATTGCGGGTCCCCCATGACTTTTGTAACTGCCTCCATGGGGCCCCTGCAGACCCCCTGGAATTCTGTCTCCCCTGACCACATGCAAGCCTCTAGCCTAATGTGTACAAGCTTGGCTCAATCTTTAAAGCAGATTACTGATCAAAAGTCCCTTATTTCTCTTAATTAATACTGACTGCTTTCTTAAACAAATGCAGAAAAATTTATGGATGGTTGGTCGAGATTTAACGGCGCCTTCAACACAACCTAGGTCATATCGCACCTCAATAGAGAAAAATTTATAAACGTGCACTAACATGCAACCAATATAACGAGCAAAACCAGTAATTCCCACCTTACAATACCATAACATTCATGCAAATCCCAAAACCATCAATGCACAAATAACAATTGCTTCGCAAGCAAGGTAAATCGGCCACATGATGAAACCTGCGTGTAATGCGATTTTCAGAAGATTTAACAAGAGTCAAAGAATCGTTTCTAATCGTTCTGGCAAGACTGCACAGCAGACACACGACTTGCTCAAGTAACACATTCATGTACTCAGTTTCTTAAATAAATGGTAAATCACATCACATTTTCAGTTAATTGGATACTGAAATTGTAAAAATTCAGCAAAAGCAACAAAAAATGGAAGCAATAACTCAAACACTTATGGATTCATTTTTAGATAAAGCAATAAAAATTAAGGTAAAATATTACAATAAAAATGAATTTCCTATATGTACAAGGAAAGCTGTTCTTACCTGTTTGGACTAACTGGGCCGAGCTTGGAACTGGACAATTCAGTTGGCGGTGTAAGTCCATTCCGCCTCAACTCCTGGATACATCTCTCTCTGTTAGTACAAATGAAGAAACAGAAAAGTAATACATTGTCTTACACAACAATCAAAGTATGACAACTATAAAACTATTTCGCTATTTTACGAACAAATGGCTTTAAACAATATGCACTCACATCTTTGTCAGGGCTTGAATATGCCCACGTGAAAAGTGGGACTTTTCTAAGCCACCAATGACTCGCATAATGACAGTCTGAATCGGACCCATTTCGGTAAGGTACATAAAAAGAAGTAATTAACAATAAAGTTGATACATTGCAGTATGCGACTGTGCATGTCACAAACTGCAACTCTGTGGCATAAACAAAAACTGACCAAGCTAATTGGCTAACTTTTAACGTGACAAAGAATCACTTGAGGTGAAAAAGAACCTTTCAAAGCGTTCGCTAATACGCTGCCTCTTCAAACGTTCCACAGCAGCCTCGTTCTCAATCGTCTTTGTGCGGTGCTGGCTCAACTCTCGAGTCTGGCTCTCACTACCAACCGATACAGTTACAATAAGCCAAAACAGGAAGAAAGCAGTATTTATACAACAGAATAACCAAATTTAACAACAAACTAGAAAATGAATTTCGACGCCTCAGCATCGACGTAGATGCTTTGCCACCTCAACGGCGGCCTGTTGTGACCTTGACCTTTGACTTCCAAAATCTAACAAGGTTATCAGTAGGGGCTAATGGTTATTCCCTGTAAGTTTCATCTAGATTGCTCAAGTAGTTCATAAAATATCGTGTTCACAAGATCTGAACTCGACGGCCTGCTGTGAAGTTGATCTTTGACCTTCAGCATCTAATCAGGTCATCAGCAGAGGCTAGCGAATATTCCCTGTCAGTTTAATCAAAATTGCTCAGCCTTGTTCTCAATCGTTTTTGTGCGGTGCTGGCTCAACTCTCGAGTCTGGCTCTCACTACCAACCGATACAGTTACAATAAGCCAAAACAAGAAGAAAGCAGTATTTATACAACAGAATAACCAAATTTAACAACAAACTAGAAATCAAAAGTTGAGAGAGTGTAGGCTCGAGAGTTGAGCCAGCACTGCACAATCAAAATTGCTCAAGGTGTTCACGAGATATCGTGGTAATAATACCTGTCTGGATGAATGGACAGATGAATGAACAGGACAACGGGACAGCCCGAAAATGTAACTTCTTTGCTGACACCGTCAGGTGGTGAAAGCACATAAATTCAGTTTCACACACATTCCCAATTTCCCACCAGAAAACGACCACTCTTCAGACAAACATTCACATGGCTTAGCCAGTTGCTCTTACGACTGTGAGTTCAGTTATACTCCACACATTTACAGCAAAGAAACGGAAGAAATGAGTTTGAATAAATTTTCGCCAGAGGACCTTTTTGACACAAACAATTACTGATACAGAAGAGGGTAAACTCAGGACGCTTAAGTGGCAGTCCATCATTTCAAGCAGTTGAGCAACATTAAATAAAAATTTTAAACTCACTAAGCAACAAGATCCATAGATTAATTAACAGAAGACGTTTTACTGAATTATCTTAAGAAATACTGCGCATAATACAGTCCAAATTACACGTACATCTTGCTTTCATTGAGTGCCAGTCTGTCCTTGAGCAGTTGGATTTCTGTGTCTTTCTCTTGTATGGACATCTGAGTTTGCCAACCCTTTGTATGATTGTCGTGCAGTAAGCCCTCCAGACCCTGCTTGGTAGCACGTTCGTTATTCAGCTGACTGCGAAGTGCATCCGTCTCGTGTCGTACGTCGTCCAACAAAGCCTGCAGCTATTGCACACAGCAACCAGTTGATAATGGCGCGGTGGCGCAACGTTGGACTTGCGATCAACAGGTCGTTGGTTCAAATCCTACTCGGGACAAAAGCTGCGTACGTAACAACCTTGGGCAAGTTGTTCATACCTATGTGCCTCTGTCAGCAAACAGTATAACTTGGTACCAGCCAAGGGCCGGTGATGTTATGCGGCTGGGAAGGTAACCGCAGGACTGGCAGAAAGTAATGGCAGCCTACCACCTGGTGGATAGCTTATAGTTACTTACATGCTTACTGCCTGTACACCGGGATCAGCTCCGGGACCAATGCTCAGTAACGAGTATGGGAAGCCTTTACCTTGATCTTTTTTAGTATCAGTAATAAGAAGCAACACAGAGTAAAAGTCAATATGTTGCTAAATGCTCAGATTATTATAGTAAGTATACCAGACTGTGCATTCACTGTACAACTACGGAGAACTTAAAACTCTACTAATTAGCAAAATTGTTTGATAAGTTGTTTCAAATTATGATAACATCCATTCCACAGTCTTCAAAAATGTT
>Ga0209780_1003852_pt1 | contig 11359 bp, 8 predicted proteins | sample WorMetexBAHAMAS2_FD_187384 | JGI IMG/M metagenome (GOLD analysis project Ga0209780, IMG submission 187384) | Marine gutless worms symbiont microbial communities from Max Planck institute for Marine Microbiology, Germany - Inanidrilus exumae... | ecosystem: Host-associated > Annelida > Digestive...
AGATCTTGCTCGTGTAGTCTTAACATTGGTCTTGGTGGTCTGGTGTGTTGTTACGATCCAGTGAAGTTCACATACCTGCTCATGGTGATCAACGCGGCTGTGCTGCTAATTCTACGCCGGCGTGTCCACCCCTTACCTCGGCCATCACGCTATGTCACTAACTGCTCTGCTCGCGTGCAGCATGATCTTTGTGGTCATTGGAGCTCAAAACAACGCCAGCAGTGTACAAAGTTACATTGCCGCCGTCGACAGCTCCTTCAATGTGGCTTGCGGGCGTTTATGGCGTTAAATAGCATGACCGTGTTACCGCTCGTAAATCAGACAGACCACCATATACCGCTTGCTGGCCTGTTCCTGTTCCTGAAGATTAATGCTAAAGTTTATCACGGATGCAGAATCAATTCAAAAGTGCAAATTGTCTTTTATTGTTCAGTGAATTTAGTTCGTACTATTTAGTTCGTTGTTATTAGCATTTATTTTTACGCAGTCTCTCCGGAAGCGTCAACTCATTTCCACAATTTTCCAGCTACGGATTCGTCAGTAGATGTCTATGGTGTGGCGTATGTGTGCACCGAGGATGAATACAATACCTTGCTAATAGTTCTGTGCCAAAATACCACACAGTGTTGTGCAGAACTTTGACGCCAACTGGCATGCATGAGTAGTTGAGTACGGGGTATAATAATAATAATAATAATAATAATAATAATAATAATAATAATAATAATAATAATGTACACATTTGTATAGCGCCATATGGTCGTAACTTCAGAGGCGCTATACATTCTGTCCCGCCAGCGACTTGAATTGAGAGAGTCCGGGAGAGTAGATGCTTGCAGCTTCTTCCCTCCCCACAGTTTGCTGGTCACTTTCGCTCCCTGACACTGCGGGTTTCCCCTAAAGGTTACTAGTGCTGTGAAGGTTTTGAAATCGAAACCGAAACCGCGGTTTTAATCCAAAACCGAACCGAAACCGAAACCTCCAAATTTTGCGGGCTAACTAACGGCTTTATTTCGTATACTCCACGGAGTAAAATTTGGTTGTGTTAAGGCAGATCTACCGCACCAATTAAAAGGCGCAACAGCGTTCAATGCGTCGTGCCCGGCGGGTCTGCTGATTAACGCTAATTGGCCTTAATTGCCCGCCTGCTGTGTCGTGTTGAGCTTTGCTGAAGGGACGTAGGTTTATTTGCGCTGCGTAGGCAAGTTAAAGGCTGATTATACTTGTTATTAAAAGTAGTCCTGTGAGTACGGTTTTGAAATCAAAACCGAAACCACGGTTTTAATCCGAAACCGAACCGATTGATGAAAATCTAGTACTGCACAGCACTGAATGTTACACCAGCTTCCGCAGGTACTCCACAGACCCCAGGAGATTCTCTGTGTCCCCCAACTTTTGCAGGACTTTAATGTCTGCAGCGACGCGTTGACACGGCCTGGTCAACTTCTTTTGTTTTGTTGAAGCATCCGCGCTAACGTGGCAGTTGTTATATGACTGTTGTTATGCGATCGATAACAGCAAGAATGGAGCACCAGGTGTTATCGTTAACCGCTCTCGATTCTGGGAATTCGAACAATATATTTCCCGGGATCGCGAAAAAATTATTTGTCTCAAGTTTCGCCATACTCTTTAACATCCCTAGACAAGATGGGATCAAAGACAGGCGACATCGGCGAACAAATGTAAATGTTGTCCAGGGCCATGCCAGCCGGTTATTGACACGCTGACTTTCACTTCCACTAAATGTAGGTCTAACAGTCGGTGAAGTTAGCGTGTGAGAGGTTAGTAATCCTTCATCCGTACTCAGGCCGACTACAGTGGTCATGCATTTTCACTGCCTGGCCAGTTTTCTTTCATTTGTTGCTGCGTCCGAGCTACCGCAGCAGTCGTTAAAGTCGTTACGCCAGGCCTGCTGGTCTGCGATTGATAACAACCAGCACAGAGCGACAGGTGTTATTTTAACTGCTCTCGAGTCTCGTAATTCAATAAATTAATTTTCCAAGATCGAGAAAAATTTGTGTCTTGACTCTTGAGGCTCGTGAGACTTGTTAACATTTCTAAAATGGAGTAATAAAATTTTATAGGTAGAGCTTTGGAAGAATAGCCTAGTGACAGCTACAGCTAAACTGGTGGCCATATTTCCTGTAAGTATCCCAATTGTTAACATTAATAACTTTGCTATAGATGCTGTTTGTATTTGTTCTGACAGGTTTTGGCAAAGTCAGAATGTGACAGCTTGCTGATTTCTACCTTGAGTGACATACTGCAGCCTAATTGGAGTATTATTACTTATTCTCAGACATTTGCATATGTTATGAGAGTTGTCGGGTGAAGCTGGCAAGAAACATCGAGCACAAATGACTGTTAGAGTGACGTGATCAACCCACGAACGTTCGTGGAAATGGCAAGTATTACTGTGACTTGTTTTCTTCTGACCGTTGTCGCTTCAAGACCGAGCGTGATTCGTGGATTGGAAGCTCCTCGGATAAACGTCGACGAATTTCCGACGAGTACTGGTGGATTTCTGACTGGCACAGATAACCATAGTGATTTTGGTGGGGAAGACGTCGACGCTTTGGGTGCAAACCATATCAGCAAGATGTCGCGCGCGATGGAGAACCATTTGTTGCGGATGCTGAAGTTGTCCGCCCGTCCTCCAGCAGGCATCAGTGAAGCTACGGTGCCCGGATATGTCAGAGCGTTACAACTTGCCGTTGATTCTATGCCACTTTCGGATGTGATGTCGGACAGTGCTGATCATTTCACATGGGCTATCAAAGCCGTGCAAGGTATTTTTCTCGAAAAAAGTTTTTAACGATTAAAATTCACTAATGATGTGACGATTATCGAGATTGAGATCGCGATCTTTCGTGAAAATCGAACGGAATCGATATCGCGATTTTTGGGGCAAGTGTGACTTGATTCTGATACTGTATCGCCCTAGAGGGACCGGTGATCGGTGCAGGAGGTCACAGAATGGGTTAAACTACACCTCAACTAGTTTGATCATGCCAAGTGCAGAGGAGTTTATATCTTCGACTCTGAATATTGGGGCGAAAAAAATTGAAATTAAATTGACATCAAATTCTTTACAAAAAATCGAATCGAGAGGAAAACCGCAGTCGTGACATCACTAAAATTCATCTCCATAACAGATGGCATCAGATGATCAGTCTGCTGTGAAATGAAACACTGGGTGGTTTTCTGATGTCGTTCATGTTGTCATTGTCAAAGGAATGGATTATAGACCGTATAAATAACTGAAGAAAATATACTAGAGGGTATTTGTGAGACGACATGGTCTTTTTGCACATTAACTGGCTGGAAATGGTTAGGTTAGGCCTTAAGCAAGATGGTGCACCATTCAGATTATTGTCGACTGCGAGTCTATGTACCGGTAGTGAGTCTGTTGTTGTCCAGTATGTTGCAAACTACGGAATACTACATGGTCATATGAAGTCTTTTATTGGTCGCAACTTGGTTACCTGTAGTGAACATTTTAATATCTCTGTGTATAATTTGGTGAATGCTGGTTTCAACGGCAAGTCTGTTAAATCCTTGTTTGTACGTCACATTCTCACAGGCTTTTATAGCCGCACTTTGTCGATACTCGAACTTCTTTTGATTAGGCGCGGTTTATTGTACGTACCAGATTTCATACTTGGCGACATAAATGCACTGTTGGCTAGTTGTCTGTAGAGACTAATTGTTGAGATGTTTTTAGCCTTTTTATAGTTTTTTAAACTTTTCTCTTGTGTTCATGTGTGTTTTTTATTGTGTACTACGTGTACGATTCTAAGCTAATAAAAAAATGGTGCCAAACATTGTGTAAGATAGCGTACGTAGCATAGCGACACTTTAAAGGTGTGCTGGAATCTTTAATGATAACTGTATTACAAACTTATTGCCGAATCTCACGGGAAGAAGTGCGAAAAATGTTCATCATTTTATGAAGTTAATGGCATGAGTAGTGTGGCACCCTTTTCAACATTTAGTGTCTAGTTAATCATTTTTCCACTACCAAGTATGTCTTAATTTCAGCATCCAGACATCCTCTAAGCTAGAAACTGTTACATTTCCTTATGACCATAACAATTACAATAACTCCTCTTCTTGTGGTCTTCTGCTGTTGCCAGCAGTTTCTGGCTTCCTACTGTGACTGTTAGCCCACTTCATCCTATCTTCAGGCTCTGTTTTGACTGATTTGTACATACTTAGGTCGACTCCTCCGAGTGGACCTAATAAAGTGGGTCTCAACTCAAATGTCCGTCCGTCCACAAAAAGTTTCTTCGATTTTGATGAAATTTGGTATGTAAGTAGAGGTCGATGAGTGATGCATGATGGTATGCAGTATGACCCTATCCAAAGCAAAGTCAAGTTCAAAGTCACGAGCCCTTGAAAGTCGGAATTTCGGCATTTTCAAAGGCTATCTCCTCCCCCATTTATAATGGGAGCTGGCAAATGACCACGGGGCACAATACCTAAAGCTTATCGCGGCCGGATTTGTGATTTTTGTCCTAGTTTCTGTGTCACGTGACTATGAAGTTGGCAGTAAGTAAGAGTCGACCGTATGGGGCTAATTTTTTTCATCATAATATCACTTGTTAGTAGTCCTTTCGTAGCTCTTGTTGGTTTGTCTTTTATTCTTTCTACTAAAATATCTCTCAACAAACCATCATGGCGTAGCATGTACACATTCTAGCCAGCTATGTTTTCGTTTTCGTATAGAGCCTGGCTGCAAGAGTAGGCAGGATTCTCATTTCCCTTTGATAGTAGGCCTTGCCCTCAAGTCCATAGATGGATTGACGCTGAATCGGTAACGTATGGCCGATGCAATGACAGATCAATGGTTACCTTCCCAGCCGTAGAACGTTGCCTCCAATTCACTGGTACCAAATTATGCTGCTTGCTGACGGGCACAAGGGTCTGAACAACATGCCCAGAGTCATTACATAGCTTTGACCATCAGGGAGTCCCATGAGAGCCTTTGGCAATCTCCCCTATCCCTTCACTTCCCCACCTTCTACTCTATCTTTTAGTATATTTTAATTTTCCCCTTTTTCCTTACTTACTTGCTTCATTAAGTTCATTTATTTTTTGTTGTTTTTCCATCCCTTCCCATTCTACTAGAATAGTCCCACTCCGTTTCCAGGCCGAATGTCGTAGGAGGCGACTAAACCTGGCTTTAGTTCTTTGTGTGTTGATTTTGTGTTATATGTATTTTTTAGTTAAGGATGTATGCTTGTTATTGTTGTATTTGATATGTTTTGTCTTGCTGTGTGATACAGTGTAGTAGTCTGTCCCTGTTGTAGGCGCTAGCGTAATAATTTAATAATTAAGCCTGTCGATTCCTGCTGAACAAAAGGCGGCCAGGGTTGAAGTTAATATATCGCTGGTCTTTCATCACTGGGTAGAGATAGCTGTCCGCCCCTGACCTTTCATCTCTGATATAGCCATATTTGTGCTGAAAAGGGACGTTAAACTCAAACTAACTAACTGTCATCGGGGAATCAAGCCCGCTACGTCTTGATCTGAAGTCCGACACCCAACCCATTGCACCTTAGTGCCACCAAACCCACAGTGTGAAATAGAAATACTGTACAGGTCCCAGGGAAATACACGGTGGGCAAAAAGTGAACCCATACTGTTTCTCAACGAGTAGTCCAATAATGTGTGCCAGTAAACTTGTTTATTGTGAGATTTGAGTGTGACGTGCATGCAGTACCACACAAGCTGTTATTTGATATTCTGTTGGTTAAATATTCTTTAATTGACATCATTCTTCATGCCAAGTCGAGATATTGGTAAAACCAGTGATCCAAATTGACAACTTGATAATAGAAAATTGAGGGGTGCTAAACTACTAATAAAATATTGCATGAATTTGCTGCTAAATAATGGTCTGGCAATGGAGTTCAACATCTTTACGAATAACAGTTTTGAGTCTTAAAAGTACAATTATTTTACACCCTGTAGTAGGCAGAAATAACTCGCACCAATTTCTGCTAGTGTGAGTATCCAGCAGCATTATAATAATTAAAAAACAATTTGATAGCATGCTCTTCTTCACGATTATGTAAAAATATCACTAAAACCTCTTTTCCTGCATATTTAATGTTATTAACACCACAAAATTAAAAAAAGATGGGGTTAACTTTTTTGGTTTACCCTGTACATTGTGCATGCATGTATGTGTCTGTGCAGTCATGACAACGTCTGATGTCACAACCGCGAGTTTCAGTTTTGGCGCCAAGACCAGCTACCCGTGGCGTGTGGAACTCGTCTTTGAGTCACCGTCAGAGGAGCACTCGCGACATCGAGGTCGTGCGAAGGTGGATGTGTGTTGTTCTGATGGAGACGACATCACCTGTCATCGGTGGCGACAGGTGCGGTACCGGCGCTACAGCGGTTCTGGAAGACGATATTGTATCTACGACGTCACCGCTTCCGTTCTGCCGCTTTGGGCATTCTGCCGTCCGAAGCCTTGCAGGTTGTTTCATTATAGGCTAGCATTATATAGGGTGCCACAAAATGGGCCGTTGTCCGCACGGAATAAGAACAGGTGCCGCTAGTCTCTTCATCAAGTGATGTCTGGTTTCTATTGCACGACGCTATGCTAGCACGGTACATGCTGTCGTCGTGTGTCTGTCTGTCTGTCTGTCTGTCTGTCTCTCACAAGTCGGAGTCCTACAAAGATGGCTAAACCTAGGATCACACAGACAGTGCCATACAATAGCCCAGGGACTCTAGTTTTCAGATACCAAATATCTTGGTAAAGATAGAATGGGATCACCCCCAATGGGGGTGCCAAATAGAGGCGGGGTAGATTAGAAACGTCGATTTTCGACCGATATTTTGCTATATCTCAGAAACGGTGCAAGATAGGGATATGGAATGCTAATAAGAATGCGTATGCGCTCTGTCAAATGGCAGTATTAATGCATTGAGCGACCCCTAACTACACCAAACTTTTCCAGTTTTCCAGATTTTGTATCCCTTTTCGTATCTTTGTTGTGGGCAGAGATAAAGACTTCAATTTTGGTAGACAGGTTGGCAGTAGCAAGTCTAGCCAGAGGATGACAAATCATCCCTGAAAGGGGCGTGGTCAGGTCACGTGAACCATTTAAATTTTGGTGGACACCAACTATATCTCTGAAACGGCTGAAGCTAGAGTGATCAAATTTTGTAAACTGGTAGGCGATATCAAGTCCCAGTATATGGATGACAAATCACCCTTAAAAAGGGCGTGGGCAGGGTCACGTGACTTATTTAAAATTTTTGGGCCCCAATGATATCTGTGGAATGACTGAAGCTAGAATCATCAAATTTTTGCACACGGGTAGAACACTATATTAAGTCCTAGTCTAAGGATAACAAACCACCCCTAAAGGAACGTGGTCAGGGTCGTTCGTTCGTTCGTTTGTTATTGCGGGCAGGGGTCCAGCCTACTCTGGACCCCAGCGCCGAGACCTTTATGTCGGTCCAATGCGCCAGCCCAGGGAGAGGAGGGGAATTGGTAGGTGTGTGTGGTGTATGTGCGAGTTGTGTAGGGTGGAGTAAGGGTTGAGTAGGCGTGAGCAGCTTGTCAGGTATTTCTAAGCGCGCCCCCTCTAGGCGTGGCCTACTGTCTGGCTAAGCCCGGACTGGCACTTATTCAGTGCCTGGCCACCGGACTGACACTTCTTCAGTGCCTAGCCAGTGGGCTTAGCCAAGTCTATCTGCTTCGGCTCTCACGTCGGCGCGACTGATATCTTGATGTTGCTAATCAAGGCATCAGCAACGGTCACAGTTTATAGAGGACACCGTCGAGCCCTCTTACCTACCTCCCTGTTTATCATGTGCATAGGAATCATTAGAAATAATTCTTTGGTAGACGGACGCGCCTGGTACACTGGTAGGCGATATCAAGTTTCAGTGTATGGATGACAAATCACCCTAAAAAGGGGCGTGGGCAGGGTCACGTGACCCATTTTAAATATTCGGGCACCAATGATATCTGTGGAATGACTGAAGCTAGAATCATCCAATATTGCACACGGGTAGAATACTATATTAAGTCCTAGTCTAAGGATAACAAACCACCCCTAAAGGAACGTGGTCATCGTCACGTGAGCCATTTTTCCGACGGTACGTACGTCCGTCCGTCCACAAAAAATTTCTTAGATTTTAATGACATTTGGCGTTTAGGTAGAGGTCAATGACTGATGCACGATGGTATGCAGCATGACCCGATTCAAGGTCAAGGTCATGAGCCCTTGAAATTTGGAAATCTTTCCGTTTTCAAAAGCTATCTCCGCCGCCATTTACAATGGAAGCTGGCAACTGACCACAGATGCTTAAACTAGGGCACAATGTCTGAATGTGATCAGGCCGGATTTTTAATATTTGCCCTAGTTTTTGTGTCACGCGACTTTGAACTTGGCAGAAACGCCAGTTGTGAAGAGTCAACCGTAGTCCCATATGGGGCTAATTTATTTAAATTTTGCCCCAGTGATAACTTTGAAATCAGTGGAGCTATACAGTTCAAATTTATGTGCTGATTGCTACATAGAAGCACTAGTGCAGGCATGATGCATGACCCCTGAAAGGGTTGGGTGATGTGTCACGTGATCACCTTAAGTTTTGGGGAAAAAGTGACGGATAATATCTCTTTAACGGTGAATGTGAAATATAAATTAATCAGCAACATTTACTTATAATCCTCCAGTCACTAACCACTCCTGTCCACTCAGTAGCTGATATCCTCAATACTACAACTTTTATTAGAAATGTGCAAAATGTACATTCGTACAATGAAATTTTTTATAATTTTTTATTACTGTAAAAGCACAACATGAGCTCGATTGTGTAGAAAGCGCCGGTACACCCTAATCAACCTACCACCATGTGTCACATGATCACCTTACGTTTTGGGAAACAAGTGATAATATCTCTTTAACGGTGCATGATAGAGACAGCTGCAGTAGAACACTCACAGGAAATCCTATGTGGCCTACCAAATGGCAGCATTGCCAGTGCCCTTGAATGACCTTGAAGGTTACTTTTGCTGTTTGAAACCTTTCTAACTCCTATACCTCGTTTAACGTTGCACAAATTTACTAGCATAGTGCTTCATGCGGTCCATCTGCAGTTTCTTATCAGAATTGTTATACTATGATTGATTGATTGATTGATTGATAGTGTTGTTACGGATTCAAAAATTTTGCTGTCGGTCGGTTTCGGTAGGTTTTGCAAGAACAACCTCGGTTTTCGGTTCTGATAATTAACGCGTTGTAAACTTCTTTATGCCTATGGTCATGTGGTATGACAAGTTGACAACTTTCATCATCCCTAGTTCGAACGGCAAACAACCGCATGCATGCAATAATGCACTCAAAACATCAAGCTATGTACGAACCAGTAAAACCGTCAATTCCAGAGTGAAAAACCTAGGTTTCGGCGACGAACGATCTTAGAAAAAACGTAGGTTTGGCGGCGGTTTTGGTTACCGTAACAACACTATTGATTGATTGACTTATTGATTGACTTATTGTTTGATTGATTAATCTCTGTTTATTTACTTAGATTTCAGTCCTATTTTGTGAAACTGTTTGTCTTAAAAGCTAGTTCTGTGGCTGTGAGAACTAACTTTAAATCAACTACAAGATGAAATTCAGTGTCTCTGCACCACCGTCGATGCCTTTGCCACCTTGACGGCCTGCTCTGACCTTGACCTTTGACCTTTGATATCTAAAATCTAACCAGGTAATCACCCAGTAGGGTCTAAATTTTATCGAGATTGCTGGAGTAATTCATGAGATGCGGTTTTCACAAGATTTGACCTCGATGGCCTGCTGCGACCTTGACCTTTGACCTCCAGAATCTAATCAGGTCATCAGTAGCAGCTAATGAATATTCCCTGTATGCTTCTTCGAGATTTCTCCAGCTGTTCGTGAAATATCTTGGTAAGAGTATATGTTCGGAGGAACGAACAAATGCAGCAAGCGGACAGCACAAAAACATAATACATCTTTGCCTACACTGTCATGTGGTGAAGACATAAAAAATAAAAATGTATAACTTCAATTGCAGTCTGTTTTGCCTTCACTTTGTCATGTCTGTGATTGTGCTGTTGATTGGTCAACTGAAAGCACATCTGGCGTCTGTAAAACCTCTGTAGTTATACTCAAAGTTTTTAACTGAGTCGACCTAATAAAGTGGGTCTCAAATGTCCATCCGTCCGTCCGTCCACAAATTTTATTTTCGATTTCAATGAAATTTGGTATGTAGTTAGAGGTCGATGAGTGATGCATGACGGTATGCAGTATGACCCGATCCAAGGTCAAGGTCATGAGCCTTTGAAAGTCGGAAATTCAGCCATTTTCAAGGGCTATCTCTTCCCCCATTTATAATGGGGCTGTCAAATGACCACGGAATCTTAAATTAGGGCACAATGCCTAAATATCGAAACCGGATTTGAGATTTTTGTCCTAGTTTTTGTGTCACGTGACTTTGAACTTGGCAGTAAGTAGGAGTTGACCGCCAGTCCTGTACGGGGTTGATTTTTCTGCTGTTTGACAGTCTCAGTCTGGACTGTCTCTGGTACAACATAAACAAGTGTGTCAACCGTCCTTATTGCTGGGGCAAAATTTAAACTGGCTGCATTGCGTGCTGCCCCCTGGTGAGTCACGGTGAGTATGTCGATGAGACAGTATATTAATGAAAGTTAATCTGCCGTTGACGTCAATGGGAGATTAATTTACGGTGAACAAACCTGCTCTTCGTCTTAAGAGTTCGTGGAATATTCGGCTTAAGTGGTGTTTTCCAAGGCCTACCAAACCTACCGCGCCACGCCCACTACTTTCCTTATATGGAATAATTTGTGTGACCTGGTATACCAGCGGCCTACCAGAAGCTACCGGAGTCAGACGACAGACGACGAACCATTACGTGTGCTTTCCGCTAGACGTGGCCAGCGTAAAAATTGAGTGGAGTTAACTGAAAATGTCAGACTGGAAAAATATGGAACTGAAATGCTCTGGGTGGAAAAGGAGAAGTGGATGAAATTTCACATTGTGGAAATGAATGAAGCAGTTACGATGATTACGTATTTTTACCTTACAAGTTACTGCGTGTGTAGACTGGAGCTGAGAATACACAGGGTCGGATATATCGACGTGGATAACTCGCTGACAATACTTGTAGTATATCAGAACATGAGTCCGGGTGTCCGCGCAACCAGGCGAGCTCTCCGGTCCGGCCGATCGAGACCAGTCCCGAAGAATCCTAAACGCGGAGACGAGAGGTTTCGTCGGGGCATCGGAAGCAGTTTGCCGGACGCCGCCGCCGGTTATTGCCGACTGTACAAATGGTCGGTGGA
>Ga0209780_1003853_pt1 | contig 11359 bp, 7 predicted proteins | sample WorMetexBAHAMAS2_FD_187384 | JGI IMG/M metagenome (GOLD analysis project Ga0209780, IMG submission 187384) | Marine gutless worms symbiont microbial communities from Max Planck institute for Marine Microbiology, Germany - Inanidrilus exumae... | ecosystem: Host-associated > Annelida > Digestive...
GGTTATATCCCACCTCGGCACAAGGGGGGGTTGTGACCTAGGGGGGTTATGCCGGGGGGTTATGTCCGCCAATCGATTTGATACAGTCTACCTGCATGCAAAATTTGACGATTCTAGCTTCAGCCGTTCCAGAGATATCAATGGGGGCGTGAAAATTGAAAGTGGGTAACGTGACGCTGACCACGCCCTTTTAAAGGGCGATTTGTCATCCTTATGCTGAGACGTGACATACATGCATGCAAAATTTGACTACTTTACCTTCAGCCGTTCCTGAGGGGTCATGCTATTTAACGCCATCAACGCCCGCAAGCCACATCAAAGGAGCATGCACTCGCGGGGGAGTGGTTTGACACGGATCCGGTTTTGGTCTTGATTTTGCTCTTGTAATCTTAGCCTTGGTCTTGGTCTGGTTGTTCTGGTGTGTTTTACGGTCCTGTACACCTGCTCGTGGTGATCAACACGGCTGTCACTGCTGCTAATTCTACGACGCCGCAACGACGGCGTGTCCACCCTTTACCCCAGAATGCAATCTGAAGCTCTGACTACATTGTCGGGAGCTGCAACGCGCAGCCGCAGCTTATGTTTGAACGGCCCCTTAAGATTTGAAGTCCAACTTCGACTCTGTCGTTCGCAGCTGTCTCTGCCTTCTTTTAAAGAAGACTGGCTTGCCGGACAAGACCTGTGAGTTTCTGAAAGCAATGTACATCGACACCCATAGTAATTGCTGTGTTTGACGTTGAACAAGGTGAACAATCTGAGTGGTACCAGATTGGCTTATGGGTGCGCCAATGTTGTACGACTGCTCCGGACCTTAACCAACTGCCGTTCTATCCAGCTGTTGTTATTCATAGCTGTTTGTGTATGTGTGTTTCCACAGTAATTCCACTACTTTTATAGGCAACCAAAAATGATAATATGATGTCGAACTGAAATTACGTATGTTAAACGGTCACAAACGTTATTCAGCATACATGTAGATAAACGTACAGCAAGAAAGTTCATCACTGAAGTCGCCACAATGATTGACACCGTCACACAAGTAAGAACGACCGATGCAACGACCGTTGTCGCACGCAAAACGATGTGATCCACATCCTACAGAAAAAACGTCATTAGTGCACTAAAACATTACGAAAATAAATAAAGTTAACGTACTGTTCAAAAAAGCAAGCGTGCAGCTAAACGTTATAATTGCTTCTTTTTGTTGCATTTTAATGCTTCTAAATTCAGTGTATAATAACGTTGAAGTATTACCCACGTCGAAGGCAGTCGCAAAGGTAGGGTTTTCAACGCCGTTTGTCTACGGTCTGTTTTTCCAAAGGATATCTCAAAAACCGATGCAGCTAGGATTACAAAACTTAACACAGAAATGTTCTACGATGAGTCCTGGAAACTCATTTGTATTGAGAATCAATAGGTCAAAGGTCATACTTCTCACATTTACACGAAAACTGCTGCTGCCATCAAGAGTTTGGACGATTTTTACAAGAAATATCAGCGAGGTATTCTCCAGCATCGTGATGCGATCAGTTTAATGTTGTCACGTCGAAATCACCAGACTTACCGGCACGTCTTCGATTCTGGATCTGATTAATGCTTTCTTTGAGTATGTAGCCAGGTTCGACGAAGACAAGCCTGTAAATCAAGCACTGCGACATCAAACTGACTTCAATGGGACCGACTCCTTGACTGCAGCTCCAAAGATCCTCCGGGTTGCCGAAGAAGCAAGTGGTTAATTGGACAATATTCGATCCGCGACAACAACCTTTCGCCCGCTATCTATGGAGACGTGCCGTCCGTCGAGGTCATTCTGGGGTGACACAACGGTCTCAGCTGATTGAGTCATAAAGACGGCGACGTAAACCGCCAACATGCGGTCTCGCAAAATTAGTCTTTAACTGTCAGTTCTGACCATTTTAGCTGAACCACGGAACTACTTTATACGTGTATTCTTCTTATTAGCATCAGTGTTGTAGAACGTCCGCGTCAAAAGCCGGACTGAATATAACGTAGGTACAGCCACATAATGAAACTAGAAAGCGAGGCAAAGCCCACCGTGTAGCCCGCCCAGCATGTGCAAACATGACTGTGCATTTCTTACTTACATACAGACTGGCTATGCTACTGCCACCTAGCGAATAACCTTTAAAAACCAGCGCAGTGCGCGTTTTTGCCTATGTGCAACCATCCATCCCCTGCAAATGCACCGAAAGATATCAAGAGGTCACTGAGCCAAAGTTCACGAAATTTTTCCTGGACGCAGAGGGTTCATCGGCGGGTGAAAGTCTTTCATCCGTTTTGCGATGCTCCTAACCGTTGTGGAATGACTGCGCACAAAATGAAGACGGGGTGTGTCAATTTTCGACGATACGCGCCACAAATCGGTTACCATAGCAACGTCCATTGAGCGAACCGTCGCAATTGGAATATATTGATATAAAGCGCACTGATCGCTCTATATCTGCAGAATGTTTGATGAATATAGTCTAACTCTGGTGGAAACAACGCAAACGTGCATATTTTTCGCATATGTGCATCCACCCACTTCCTGCAAACTCACCACAACATCTCAAGGATTTACTGCATAAAAGTTCACGAAATTATTATAATAACTCGTAGCGGCCCGCGGGTACATCCAGGGTCTCTGTATGGGTATAAGGTTTTTTGCGATCTTCCCAACCGTTGTATAATGCCAGCACAAACAATACGGCGAGTGGCGACAATATACTTGGCGACGGTTGCGATCAGTCCAGCCGTTGTCAAATGAGAGGGGCGAAATTTAAAAAAGAAAGTCGCAGTAAACATAAGCCAGCCGCCGGTATTGCCGGGCGGGCTAAATAGAGTGCAGGATGTAAGTCGATCTCTCATCACTTTTACACTGGTGTGAATTGTCTGTCAGCAAATAATCTTAACTGCATGGTTAATTTAGCTTCATTTAAAGCACAACAAGATTCTGAATAAATCCGCCTCACTTGCAGTAACTCCGAAAACTAGTCGGGGTAAAGAAAAACCGATGACTTATAAGTCAAAGGTAAACTTTATTGTACTTGTGTTTGCGGTGTATTGTAATTGAAAACAAATGGCAGTTTCATACATTGCAAACACAAGTTCAAAAAAGTTTACCTTTGACTTATAAGTATCGGATTTTTTAATTTAATAGCAGCGTCGTCATCTTTAATGATGGCAGAATAAATGTTAGCTGTAGCTTTGCTGTAGCTTTCAGGATTGGATTGCCAGTAGATGCGAATCTACACTGTGCCCCCCCCCTCAAAAAAAAGAAACAAAAAACTGTCCACCTTTTTATTTTTTGAGTTACTCTGTCAAAAATTAACCGATTGTAATTTGACATCAAAAGTTTATTAGTTTGCTATTTGATTTGAGACCGAAAACTGTAGGTGGTGGAGAAGAAGGAGAGCGCGTCAGTGCGATACACTGCTGCGGGTGGTCGAGATGCTGCGAGTGGTCTAGTATATATAAATGTTTTAATCTACTTAACTCGTTAATTCCTTAGATAAGATAAAGACTGTATGAAGAATAATTTCACACATATGCAAAACTCTAATGTGCACAAAACGGAAAACGAAACACGGTAGGAAATATACAAGAACTCATCAGGAAATGAGATAGTGAACATGAACAAGAGTCGTCGACGCAAACGGCATCTCGATCACTTCAGCCGTTTTTGCAAGGCTTACTACGTGACAGACCGACTGACAGACCAACAGACCACGCTATTCGTTCTTTAACGATATTCTGAGCACACAGTGGAGAAGCCAAATTCTGTTATTGTCTACGGCTACAACAAGTATTTATTGGAGCGGTCGACTCGACAGATCGGATCAACTGCAGCAATCAGCAGCTATATTCAGCTGTAAGACTAGACGGGTTGCAAGTTTATTTTTAGTGTAAATATAAATATGCTTAATGTAAATTATTTATTAAAAATAAAAATATAAACTAAAAACTCAGCGGCCCCTGTGGGATTCGAACCCGAGACCCTTGCTGTACGCTACTAAACAAGCGGTCGCGCGCCATACCAAACACAGCCAACGTTCCATTGGTATGAAACTATACATGTAGGCTTACGATAGGATATGGTACGGTAGATTAACGTGCGCTCAAAAGCTGATGAGATGGCCAGCTTAATCTAACGCACAGCCCAGAAACGAAAAATAAAGAAAAAATAAAAACAAAAACCGAGTAGCTCAGAAGAAACGGTGCAGGCAAAGGTCCGTGGTGGCAGTCCGGTAGGAAGAAGTGAAACTACGGGGGGGGGTAGGATTTGTGAAAGAGGTAGGTTTTAAGCCGGGAGTGAAAGAGAGATAGAGTTACAGATGTACAAAGTGGTGAATCGGAAGAGGAAGAAGTGATGGGTGAAGGAATATGTGAGCAGGAGATGGAGGAACTGGTGCCAGAATGAGGTTTACGAAGAGACAAAGAAAGCTGATTCCAGAGACAAGGTGAAGCATAACGGAAGGAGCGATCAGTTATTTTTAGAGAGGATGATGAAGGTGGCCGAGCAAGAGTAACGACAGATGAAGAGCGAGTACTGCGAGGACGTTGAGTGGAGATGAAGTTATAAAGGTAGTTGGGTAGTTGTGAGAACTTTGTAGGTAAGTGAGAGCAGCTTGTATTCGATGCGTTCAGTGATCCTGAGCCAGTGAAGACAGCGTAGGATAGGAGTGATATGACAGGACTGGGGAGCTTTCATGACAGTACGAGGCTACGAGCAAGGTAGTTCTGGATCTGCTGGAGACGAGATAATTGAGACTTAGGGAGTTTATAGTAGAGATAATTACAGTAATCAAGTTTGGAGTGAACGATAGAGGGAGCAATGGTACAGGCAGTTGACGAATCAAGGTAAGGCCGGATACAGCGAAGTTGACGAATGTTATAGTAACAGGCTTTGGAGAGAGCTGTAATTTGATCAGAGAAAGTAAGATGTTCGTCAAAGATGAAGCCAAGGTTGGGGAGATGTCAAGTGAAGAGTTGTGTATTTTGGCAAGTTGTTTTTTGAGTCCGATGAGCAAGAATTCAGTCTTAGAGGAGTTAAGAGTAAGAATATTAGCAGTCATCCAGGAAGAGATGCGTTGAAAAGCGTTTTGAAGGTGAGAAAAGCTAGAGTCAAAGCTGAGTGGGTGGAAAGAGAAGAAGAGCTGAGTATCATTATAGTTCCGATCAATCGTCCAAATTGTCGATTCCTGTTGTAGTTCATTTTGCGACTAATCACAAGTCACAATTACAATAATGCTAAATTGGTTTATGTCCGACTTTACGGCTGCTCCGTAGCGAAATTAGACACGGTGTCACGTGACTGCGTTGTCGATACAATAAGTATGTAATCTAAGTCGCATTGACTCGGTGAAATAATGCAATATAAAGGCCATTTCGCCGTTCACGGTCATTCAATGTCACCGATTTTGGTACCAATCGAAAGCTCATATACGACTTCCTATTAGTGAATAATACTAACTTCCCTCCTATCTTCCACCGTTTCTAAGATATTGCCTTCGATAGTTAAAAAGTCGCTATATTTGGCTACCCTTTTGCGTTTAAACCCCCCAACGAAAGGGTTCCCCTGGGACGATCTCTGTAAAAATTTCCACGGATGTCAATGGATGGCCACGGTACCAAACGGCGTAGAAAAATTGCCGAAAATTTCAACCGACTGAGTAGGGTGCAGGAACGTTACAGACAGACGACAACAGACAGACGACAGACGACAGACGATAGCATAATAGCGAACGTGAACGTAAGTTCACGTTTGCTAATAATGGTATTTCTGGGACTCAAAAACTCACTGCGACAGTTTGGCGGTTCATCACTGCCGTCAGGACACTCTGCAGTGCCATTGCAGTAAACACCACCTCGTAGGCACAAACCCATACGACATCTGAACTTGTAGGACGGACAATAAGCTGCATATACACAACAATACATCAGTGAAATTACGGGACGTCGTAACTGCAACCTACATGTCTTTGAAAACCTGAATCAAAATCACAAATAAAGACACATAAACATACATAGCAACACAAACTCGAATAAACATGGTCAAAGAACAGAACAGAAGTGCAAAAAAACTGGCATTTTACAACTATGAGGAGACATTTGTAATTGTAATGCACTGCAAATTGCACTATCACACATGCAATTTAAAACAATTAGCCCCGTGCGGGACTGACGGTCGACTCTTCAAAACTGACGTTTCTGCCGACATGAAGAAACCAGATTTTCAAGGGCTTGTAACCTTACTTCCTTCCTCTCCTCCCTCCCTCCCTCTCGTTTTTCTTTCTTCATTGCGGGCAGAGGTCCAGCCTACTCTGGACCTCAGCTCTGCGACCATGTAACGGTCCAGTGCCCTAGCCCAAGGAGAGGAGGGAAATTGGTAGGTGTGTGCGGAGTTAGCATGCGTGCGGGGATGGCGGGGTTTGTAGGAGGTGAACAGCTTGTCAGGTATTTCTAACGCGCCCATGCAGTGCAGATTGTCGTCAGATCTGGCACGAATGTCTCACTACTGTCGACAGTGGCGTCTCAAGCCAAGTCCTGCCAAGACAGTATTTAGTGTTTCACCTACACAACACCAGTGCCAGCCGTGACCTGTCAGTGTCCCTAGATGGACAATGTCTTAGACACAATCGCTACCCTACTTATTTGGGTGTGACGTTAGACCGCACACTGTCCTTCGGAGAACACCTGACAAAAACGTCAGGAAAGTTGAAGAACAGAAACAATCTGCTGATGAAGCTAGCTGGCTCGAGTTGGGGTGCCAGCGCCGAGACTCTCCGGACATCTGCCATGGCTCTTTGCTACTCTGTGGCAGAGTATTGTGCCCCAGTGTGGTCACGGTCTTCCCACACTGGGCTGGTAGATGTACAGTTGAATTCCACCATGTGTCTCGTCTCTGGCACTTTACGTTCCACTCCTCTTCCATGGTTACCAGACCTCGCCAACATTGAAACTCCTGCTCTATGCAGAAAGGCTGCCACAGACAAGCTCGTGGAGAAGACTATAGCACATGACAACTGGCCAATTCATTCTGACATCACCAACTCACCGCGTTCCTGTCTCCCATCTAGGAAGCCTCTGTGGCAGGATCTGGTATCTTTGGTCATCAGAAGTTAATGGAAAGAAAACTGGAGGTCGGCTCAAGTGGTCAACATTTCCCTAGTGGATGACCCCACAATCTGACAACCGGATTTCTACCTTCCACGACAACAATGGTATCTGCTTAACTGTTTTCGGACTGCGCAGGGTCAGTGTGGTGTCTGTAAGAAGTTATGGAATCAGGCAGCCACTGATTTGTGTCCCTGCGGTGAGAAACAAACAATGTCTCACATTGTCAACTCTTATCCTCTAACAAAGTTAAATGGCGGCTTGTCTCAGCTACACTCTGCTGACGATTAAGCCGCTGCTTGGCTGACCAATTATGGCTTTTGATGCATACGCAGGAAGAAGAAGAACGCATCCCCTCTAGAGGTGGCCTACTGTCTGGCTTAGCTCTTATTGCGGGCAGAGGTACAGCGTACTTCTTGACCTCAGCTGTGGGACCACGTAACGGTCCAGTGCGCTAGCCCAGGGTGCGGCGGCGAATTTGTAGGTGTGTGCGGATGTGTGCGTGAGTGCGGGAAAGGTGGAGCTAGTAGGACGTGAACAGCTTGTCACGTATTTCTAACGCACCCCCTCTAGATGTGGCCTACTGTCGGGCTCGTGACCTTGACCTTGACCTTGAATCGGGTCATACTGCATACCATCATGCATTACACATCGACCTCTACCTTCATGCCAAATTTCACTGAAATCGTAGCCTACAATTTTTTGGACGGACCGTGCCAAGTTCAAAGTCACGTTATGCAAAAACTATGCCAAATATCAACAATCCGCCGGCCCGATCAAATTTAGATATTGTGCCCTAGTTTAAGAATCAGTGGTCAGTTGCCAGCTCCCGTTGTAAATGGCAGAGGAGATAGCTTTTGAAATAGCCGGATTTCCAACTTTGAAGGGCTCGTAACCTTGACTTTGACCTTGGATCGGGTGATACTGCATACAATCGTGCGTTATTCATCGGCCTCTACCTACATGCCAAATTTCATTGAAATGGAAGAAACGTTTTTGTAGACGGACGGGCGTACGCACGGACGGATGGACAGTGCCACGTTCAAAGTCACGTGACACAAAAACTAGGCCAAATATCAAAAATCCCGAAAGAGCAAATTTAGATATTGTACCCTAGTTTAAGAATCCGTGGTTAGTTGCCAGTTCCCACTGTTGATGGCGGAGGAGATAGCTGTTGAAAATGGCCGCATTTCCAAATTTGAAAGGCTCGTGACCTTGACCTTGACCTTGGAACGGGTCATACTGCATACCGTCGTGCATCACTCATCGACCTCTACCTACATGCCAAATTTAATTGAAATCGAAGAAACTTTTTGTGGAAAGACGGACGTACGTACGGACATTTGAGACCGAATTTATTATATTAGGTTGACTCGGTCGAACAGTCGACCTAATAATACATACTGTGTTTACCACATTCCACATTAGCTCCTAGCTTGTTCTCCAACATAGTAAAAATCACAAACATATAAACGTACTGCAGTTGGTTTCGTCGGAATAGTCTCCACAGTTGTTAACTCCATCACATCTATCTCTTGGCATAAGACATCTTCCATTTGCACAACGTTCTCCAGTGGCGGCACAGCCTGCAACAATGTGAACACACACACACACATGCAATACATTGCACAACAGTGTTTGTTGAAGAGTGCTTTCAGTCAGAAGACTGCTATCCTCAGGCCACATACCTGTTTGTCTGTCGGCAGTCGGCACTAGTATGATAGCACAAGAAGTTCAGCTATCGCAGAGGGACCGCGCGACGCATTATGTCAGTTGAAATCTTGCCAACTGCTGCACAGCTGTACAATAAATCACATTTGAAAAGTTTGCAGTAGGGAATGACCGTGAAGGTGACTCAAGGTCATCGCAATTGACTCTATGTGATAGGCCGTATGTCACTTTCTATTAATGGTTTGTAGTAACAACGACTGTATCTGGCCCTGTTTCCGAAATATTACCACATTTACAGTCTACGTGACTGCATGTGACCGTGAGAAGTCCTTCGTTCTAGAAAAGATAGTTGGAATTACAAGCCACGTGCACCTTGCGATTCATGTGTAAACATACCGTAGATAATGCATGCTGTACTTCCCGAGGTATGTAAGGCAAAATGGTTTCAAACAGCAAAGTAACCTTCAAGGTCACTAAAGGTCACCGGTTATGGTTCCATTCGATAGACCACATATAACTTCTTATTAGTCTTCCATTGCACCTATGTCTCTATCTTTTACCGTTTTCGAGATATTATCACTTATTTCCCGAAATTTAAAAGAGGTCACCTGACCCTGAACACATCGCTTTCTGGGGTAATATATCTGTATCAATCAGCACATGACATTTAAGGTGCCTAGCTTGACGAATTCCAAAGATATGTTTGGAGGGCCAAAATTTAAGAAAAAGGTCACGTGACCCTGACCACGCCCATCTGAGGTAGTTAAGAGCAGGGGAAAAAAGGAGAGAAAAGGAAAACGATAAAGAGGAGGGATGAATGTTTGCTCTCAGCGCGTGTACTTGTTAAAATTGTTGCAAAGTCAGAGCCTTTAGCCTTGCAATACAGCAGTTACATCTTTGTGGCTTTAATATTGTCCCATATTATTTACGCACTCCCAACCTGGGGAGAGCACCTCACCAGACAGCTATACAAGAACGCCTTGATGCTTTTCTTAAACGGGCTAGAAAGTTTCCTTTTTGCGACGCAAATTACACCACTGCAGAATTACTTGAAAAGGCAGATGCTAAACGTTTTAGGGTTGCACAGAGACCAGAAAAGTGTCTTCGTCATCTTCTACCAGATACTATCGACAGTTGTTCTATGGAGTTGAGACACAGAGGGTATAGTTTTCCCCTTCCTCGGTGTAAATATAATTTGTATAAAAACTCCTTTATGTCACGGTGTTCATTGAAATATGTTTAATTTTTAATGATTGTATATCTCAACAGATGTAATGTGTGTCTATGCGTTTCCTGTGATGCTTGCGTTTGTCGAGCACAAATCAATGTTAACTTATTTACTTAATTGTAATACAGATTTCACATATGTACAGACAAAACATATAGCGTACTGGGCTGGCTTTATGCAAATGCGACATGTTCGGTTAGACATAGCCACCCATTTTTACAGGCTGCCATTTTTCAGCCACAAATTCTTCTACTTACTGAATATGTAATCTTCACTTCAACATCATCAGTGTTTTAAGCTTTGGAATTTAACCCATAAATACTAATGCCGCAGTCATTAAAAACCTTTCGGATATCCGAGTTTTCGTTGCATTCTCACTGTGCACATACAGAAACGGCTAGGAGCCTACTTATAAGATTTTAGTCAAACGTTTGACACTGCCATTCAGTTTGGCAACTCCGATTTCACACAACAGACAGTTCGGCCGTCCAATAACATTTTCGTTTTTTTCGTCACTGCGTAACTTGACAGACATGAGAAGCTAGATAGAGAAAAGATCATTCGGCAATTTATAACACACTCCAAGCAACTAGAAAACGCTAGTCACATTGAAACTTACTGCAGTTGCGTTCATCGCTGCAGTCCCTGCAGTTACAGTAGTCATTACACCGGTAATACGAATATATGCATTCACCAGATGCACACTGGAATTGGTACGACGGACATGCTGCAAACACAAAAATAGTTTACTTTTTTATCGTCCATTAGTAGTCCATGATGTGTACGATAAAAGTCACCTAGTTAAATCTGCGTACCGAATTTGAAGTTCATAGCTTCATCCGTCCCACAGATGTGATGGGTCCTAAAATGTAACAAGAAGTTCAGTTACTGCAGAGGGACCACGCGACGTGCTATGTTAGTGAATTCGTGCTATGTTTCACGAGCTATGGGAGCTATAAAGGTTTCAAACTGCAAAAGGGACTTTCAAGGTCATTCAAGGGCATTAGCGATGGTGCCATTCGGCTGAAGCTAGAATGATCACATTGTGTAAAGTGGTAGGGTATGTCCCAGCATATGGACGACAAATCACCATAAAAGGGGCGTGGTCAGGGTCACATGACCAATTTTAAACTTCGATGCATGCACCGAACGACTAAAGCAAGAGTCGCCAAATTTTGTATGCGTACTAATGGGCGTGGTCAGGGTTACGTGACCCTTTTTTTAAATTTTGGCCCCAATTATATCTTTGAAATCGGCGAAGCTAGGCACTTCAAATTTCGTATGTTGATTGATGCAGAGGAGTAGTAGGGCACGCCTGAAAGTGATGTGGTCAGGGTCAGGTGA
>Ga0209780_1003854_pt1 | contig 11358 bp, 13 predicted proteins | sample WorMetexBAHAMAS2_FD_187384 | JGI IMG/M metagenome (GOLD analysis project Ga0209780, IMG submission 187384) | Marine gutless worms symbiont microbial communities from Max Planck institute for Marine Microbiology, Germany - Inanidrilus exumae... | ecosystem: Host-associated > Annelida > Digestive...
GTTCTGCTGAACCCGAGTTTAAACCATGACCTATGTAGGTCACCTAATTTAATGAACTCCTATTGGCTGATCGAACATACCGACACGACGTCACTTCTGATGTAAATAAAGAAAGGGACGAAAATGTCTGCATCTGTTACGCAGGGCAGCCACAATGAAAACTAATATTAATTTATTGCGATTGATGAGTCCAAATCGCACTCAAATTAGAGATCGAGTGCATGGACGCCGATCGAGACGAGTTTTGGCAGATATATACCGATAATGCGTATACCGTGGGTCTGCACACCAAATTTAACCCTCAATCCCTCACTGGCAAAAGAGGTAAGTACAGGAGCCCCCAAAGTCAAAATTTCCATACCTCACCCTCCTTCCCTCTTTTCCTAGCTCCCTACTGTTGACAGCATTAGGAGCTTTGCGCATGCTGCCGGTTTTGCAGCGGCTCGGCGATGCTTACATTGTTTCATTCATGCCAGCGAGGGTCGCGTGCTGCAGTGGCGGGTAATGGCTATTTCGGCATTGGCTGAAAGGCGGGGCCGGTAGGCCTACAGGGCACGCGTGTTAAGCCTGTTGCAGTCAGCAGACGCCATTGCAGTGTGATTCATTAGTGTAAGTTGTAAATTTCCGGAGATTTTCGCCGTATAGGATCGTATTATGTTGCAAAAGGATGGCAGATGAACTGTGTGACAAACATCGGAGAGTAGATGGTGAACGGTGAGCTTCGAGAGACGGAATCGTGCGCGAAACTCGCTGTAGTCGTATTTCGTGAGTGCGTCTAGTCGTTATTTCACTTCACGTCGTCTGCTTCGCTTCGTTACGCTCAAAAAATTCCAGAATTAGCATGTCAGTATTTGTACGATTCGCTGCCATTTTGTTTGTTTAATGGTGTAAAAATGAAAAGTTCAGCGCTTGATCGCTCGAAATCGCTGGTTCAGGTTTAAACTTAAGTTCAAGGCTGATCGAGTTCAGCTAAAAATGGTGCAACGCACAATCGCCGTGAACCAGTTCACGGCGACCTACTTGATCGAGTTCAGTGCTGAACCACGATGGTGCAACCGGCCCTTTGACAAACTTTGGCACATGACATTATTAATTCTTCAGCTATTAAACCACTTGTAGTTTCCTGTTTCACTTCAGTTTACTTTCGCTATCTTGTAAATTCTGAACAGTAATTTGTGTTGGTAACCAAAAAATTAAACATGGTGTTTAGTAAAGAACATAAGAATTTGATTAAAAATCTCCATCTAACGAAAGCGTATATTGCAAGACATCTGACAGAAGAATTTTAATGCAAAAAATAAAAATAATAACTTAATGCAATGGCTCATTGATACGCAAACCAATATTTGGTACTGTTGCATTGCATCATCAAGGAAGCCTGTGACCTGTGGTGAGCATAGTTGCATGCATGTGTAAGGGCAAAATCCATTAGTTTGAACAATTATTGCGAGCCTTTTCAGATATACTCCATACCAACACAACTGGCTCTTTTCAGAGTCATGAAACTCCATGCACACTTGTGACAGGAAGACGGTACAACTTCTCGCGTGTAACTGTTAATGTACTGTCAGTCTGTCAGACACTGTAATCATATAATTAGGACAAGCAAAAACTATGCATGAAATAAGTAGTCAGTGCACATACAAGTAGTCAGTGCACATACACTGTCTGTAAAAAACGACACTGCTTTGGTTTGCTATAACTTTCATGAACATTGAACAATTTTGATAATTTTTGGCAGAAATGTTGTTAAGAAAGTAAGCAGTCAGACGGTACATTATTTTCCCACCTTACCTGCACTACCTGGAAAAACAAAATGCCGAATATTGCATCTTTTCATTTAAATACTGAATGTTGATTTGCATTTAGTAACTTGAAAAAGAATTGAAGATCGTGAAGTTGCTTGTTTTCTCGGACACAGTGCACATTATGGTCACACCGTCGCCAACAGACAACGTCTGATAGTCAACAGACATTACGGCATTTCTGAGAAGCAACAAATTATTACCTTGTACAACTTAACAGCCACTTCAGGACACTGAGCTCGAAGTAGGAACGACTCGGATTTCTGATAGTCCTTAGCATCAAAGGCACATCTGGCTTGACCAACGAGGACGTCATTCACCGACTCTTTGTCATACTGTTCAGCAACGCGCTGTGCGGCGTCCCAGTCTTGCAAATGGACATACCTGCACCACACCAGTAAGTAAGTAAGACGTTGTCTATTGGCTGGGACAGGGCACCTGCAGCCTGTCAACATCACGATGTAAACGAATTCAGTGAAATAACTTCTGCTTATGTGACCATCCATATAATAAAAACTCATTTCTGCTTTTATTTTGGAACAGTCTGGGTATGATTAAACCATTCTAAAAAAGAAGCAACCGTTTCCAAGTGAAGTGATATCTCCTATCTGGACGCAGTTTATGGAAAATGGCAACCTTACCGTGCATCATCTGCTGATGGGTAATACCTAAGGTAATGTCGATATCTATGGTCCTGATTGCTTTGCCCCATAGGAGTGCAAACTGTGAAGTACAGTGATCAGTGAGTCGGTATGTCTGTCTGTTCGTCTGTCCACTTGCATATCTCAAAAACCACACATATGAATTTCATCATATTTTCTGCACACGTTACCTGTGGCCGTGGCTCAGTCCTCCTCTGATGGCAATATGTTATGCTTGCAATACGTCATGTTTCCATATAATGGGGGAAACAGGCCTGAATCAAAGACGACATGTGTCTAGTTCGCCAGGTGGGTTCCGTCTAGTTCACCAGGTGACGGCACCAGTCAGACGTTAAATAATTTGTTTGGTCAAGATCACCAGGTGGCAGCAGTGAGGGCAAAGTCTGTTGGCTGCAACTGCATCTTGTTTTAGCTGAAGCCAGACATCTGTGCCTATTGGCTAAACTGTAGTGTACATCAACACTCACTGACACTCAAACGTCACATAGCACAGTGTCAGCATGCTAATGCAGTGAGTATAAAAGAGACTTAAGATATAAGCCTGGCTACTGGTGTCGTGGAGACTCTTCCCTCAGGAGTGCATTAAAAGATAAAGAAAAGGTAAGGCCATTTGGTGATTTTTTTCCGGTTGACGTAAGTGCTCTAAGTATTGCTCAGTGCTTTGACACTGTTGGCTGGGTAACTGGAAAGCATCCAGCTCATAAAAACCTGGGCCACTCGTTATAAACGTTCTCTTCCGGAAGACTGTTTGGTCAGATGACTGAAGTAAAACGGCAATTTCAACACAAGTAGAAGTGCAGGAAGAAAACAGAGGAGCTAACCCGGGAAAACAGCCGATAAACAAAAGAGATAAAACAAATTTCAGTGACAGAGAGTATACAATAATACAAGGTCACCTTATGCAGTTACAATTTCATTTTATCTCACTAATGTATAGCAGATACAAATGGATGAACAAACTAAATTATGTTGGCAGATGAATGCTTTAACATCTTCACTCCAAGTTCTGTGTTCTTTAAAGTTTTATGGACTCAACTTATGAATATGCACTGTCATATAAAATATGGAACGTGACACATTAACACGCACATGCAATATGATATTTACAGACAACTGCCATTGAAAGTCAGATGACAACGTACATAAGAATTGCTTCTTTTGGTTTATTGGCTTTAATGAATTCCACTTCAGCTTCCTGGTACTTGCCCTCATCTTCCAGATACTGTGCGTACTTGTTACTAATGTCAGGAAGTTTCTCTTTCATCGCAATCTTTGCAAGATCGAATGCAAACTCGAATGCACTGAAAACGAAAATAATAAAATGTTATCAATAACAAAGTATAAGATAAAGTGCAAAGCAGTTTACATCACATCCATATCAGCAGCATAATATACCAAGAAATAAAATATCACACTTAATAAGACAATGCCAAATTCAGCTAGACTGTGTTTCAAAAAACAGGAAAATAACACATAATTTCACATTGTGCCGGTTCACTATTGGCTGTTTATTTATTAAGCCAAATTACAGGGCGACACAAAAAATCCTGGAGACAGCAAGTCAAAAAATGTGCCAATAGTTTCACCAAATGCTGACCAATCTTCTTGCTATGTGCAGTAGAGCGTGACTCGCTCAGTGACCGGGGTTCGACTCGGCCCGGGCGCGTCCGCCTACCAGAGAATTATTTCTAATAATTCCTACGCACGTGATGAACAGGGAGATAATCCCTGGCAGGAAAAAAGAGTGTTCGACGGTGTCCTCTATAAACTGTGACCGTTGCAGGCAACTTGATCTACCAGTGTCATGTCTGCCTGCCGCGCCGGCGTGAGTCGAAGCTAAAAGACTTGGCTGGCCGCTGGTTGGCGTAATACACAGCGCCAGTCAGGGCTAAGCCAGACAGTAGGCCACGTCTAGAAGGGGCGCGCTATAAAAATACCCGACAAGCTGCTCACTCCTACTCAATCCCTCCTTCACCGTACACGTCGCTAACATACACCGCACACACCTACCAATTCCCTTCCTCTCCCTGAGCAAGCGCACTGGACCGCTATATGGTCTCAGCACTGGGGTCCATAGTAGGCTGGACCCCTGCCGCAAAGAACGAACGAACGAACAACCAATCTTCTTAATTACCGACAGGATGTGCACAGTGGATATGCCAGTATTTAAGTTACTCAAACCGTGATTATGAAGTTTTCACCCCACAGTAGCAACACGTTGAACCAATGGGGGTAAATTTGGCACTGATTGATTAAATGGTTTTATGACACACCTGACGAGTCATTTTTGAGACGTTATACCCCACAGGAGCGACAAGTTGCACCAATGGGGATGAAATGTGGCGTGGAGCAGTCGACCAAAGGTGTTCTTCTCCACACCAAGTTTCACCTACATCGGCACAGGAATTGGGTTTGGGAATCCAAAAATGAAAATTTAATCCAATTTCGTAATATACCACTACTGAATGTTGATAATGAAAATATGGACAAGTTTGAAGGCTTTCGTCCCTCAGGGATGACACAATAAACTGATCCAGATGAAATGTGGCGCATAAGTGTATACTATAGGCACATGCCAAATTTTGCCCTGACTGGTCAAGGGTGTGGGTGCAGAAGCCCCAAAGTTCAAAATGTGGTCAAATTTGTAGTTTTTTTGCCATGCAGGGGAAACAGTATACACTTATCAAGACGAAATTTGGCATGGTACAACACACTATAGGCCCACTCGCTCCTGCCAAATTTTGCCCTGACTGGGGAAAAGAACTGGGTACACGATCCCAAAAGAACTGGTAAATTTGGTCAAAATTGCATATTTTTGTGGATTTTTCGCCCTCCAGGAGCGACAACAGATACAAATCAAGGTGAAATTTGGCACGGTACAATATACTGTAAGTCCACTGTCTTATGCCAAATTTGGCCCTCACGGGGAAGAGGGTGGTTATAGAGTCCAAAACTTGATTATTTGCTAATAATTCCGGGTTTTTCATAGATTTTTGCCTCGCATGGGCAACAGTATATACTGATAAAGCTGAAATTTGGCCTGTAAGCCTACACCAATGGTTCACTCACACAAGTCAATTTAGAGGTGGGCCATCCTGCCGGTTTTGCAGCGGCTCGGCGATGCTTATAGTTTCTACTTCTTTTACGATCAGTTTCAACAGTAAATTTGTAACAGAGTCACAAACAAACAACAAAGATCACACCACGTCTTGAAGGATGCACTACCTCGGTGAAATACTCATGGTGGATTATAAACCAATGACCTGCTTTTTTGCCATCATGAAATGGTGCATACCATTTTTTTCAGAGTTTCCTCAGAAACCAAAAGACATATCATATAGATGACTTTCAGACACTGTCAGCAATGCAGAGTTGTTGGACCATGTGCAAATAACTAATGGATACAATATGCACATAACTTCAACAAGATGCATTCTACAATGTTTAATTACACATGTAGTTAAATTTAAAACACAATTTCTCTGGCATTAGCAAATAGAGGTTTCAGTTATAAGAGAAAACTAATTGTACTCACGTGTCATCTGTTGCATAGTCAATAGCCTCCTCAAGAAGACCAAACTTTGACAGCAGCTTAACTGCCGAGTCTCCTCCAAGACTCTTTGCCCACAAGACGGCGATGTTCTTGGCCCATGCTGGACCACCCTGGGACTTGGCAATGCGATAGGCATCTTCCCACTTGCCAGCATTGCGGTACATACTCACCGCAGACTTCCAGTCTCTGGCTTGGATCAAATGGTATTCGGCCTGGTGTATATTTCCAGCTGCCTCCAGTTCCTACAAACAGCAGCAGAAGCAGCATCCAGTGCAAATTCTGAATCAGTTATGCGTTAACAGTGGTTGAAACAGTGAACCACTACAACAATTCCAGTAGTTGTCAATCAAATAACTTGGCAAGCTGCAGACATGTGTGCTTAGATTTGAGTCTAGACTCATGTCCAGTTTCGCCAGACTTGGACTTGCTTCTCAGGACATAAACTCGAACTCGGTCATCCTAAAATCAAGCCCTTGTTCAAGTCCGTGCATTGTCTGTTTAAGTGTTAAGTGCACCCGTTGAGCATGTATTTAGCCATGGTGGCATTCTAATGTGACCAAACAGGTCCAGGCTGACAGATTGAACATTTTCGTTGCTGGTATTTCTGAAATGCGACAGTATGTAAACTGTAAGAATGCAACAAGGTCATGCACTTGATAGCACATACACTTGAGAGCACATTAAACAACGAACTTGTTGTCATGTTAAGATGGCTCAATCTCAGACTCGAGGCCTGGACTCGACAGCAGTGGACTCAAACTTGACAATAATGGACTCAGTAAATGTTGTGCTCATTACAAGTATGGTGTCAGTACATGGTCAGATACCTTAGCAAGCTGCAAGTGAGTAGCATCAAGATGTTCTGCAAAGTACTGCTTGACAAGTCGCACCATGTCTCCATACATCTTTAGCTGCTTGTACATAGACACTGCCTCCTCAGTTTTGCCAACTGTTATGTACAAACTGTACCACATACACAAACAATGATTTTATACTGACAAGTAGCCAGTGTAACGACCCTTATGTCTTTCTAGTATAGATTGAAATACATATTTTTCCTCAAATAATTAGCAGCTACACGATGCCAATGATATCACTGTACCAAATCTGAATAAATGGTCAAAGAATTTTGACGAAAGGCTGCACTGCACATCATGTTATTATTGAGAACTGAATGATCCCTTCTGCTACATGCCATTACAGATAACTAAATGATCCCTGATCCCTTTTGCTGCACACACTGCAGCAGAAACTCCTAATGCTTTTCAACTGCAAATGGCTATTTCTGCTATGCGACCTAAAATGTGTAAAAGATAGCACCTGCAAGATGATGCCAAATATCAATTAATACTACACAGTGTCCATACAAAAAGTAACCTCTTAGACAATGTATGATAGAGATGGCAAATCTGAACGCATCCTGACAGAACTGGGTGCGGATGTTCCTGAATTTTTTGTGATTGAACCATCAAATTTCACTACAAAATATCATCTCATAGTGGAGTTATTCATCTTCTAATGTCGATGACAAAATATATCTGTTTCCATTACAGCATAAGTTACAGCAGTCAGTCGTCCAAAAGTGATGTTATGTTGACACAATCCATGTAAGCAGTTAATGTAAACAATAAACATGACATTTTCCGCAGAATATTGCATTTTAATTAAAGTGCGGAGAGCGAATAAAGGTTATGGTGCTAGAATATGAGATTTAGGAGAAGTTGCAGGAGCATGTGTATCACAGCTGGATTCGTCTTTGAGCTTGTATTCAAGCACATGGAGGACATCTTGACCACAGACTTCGGCTATGTTTAATGTTTGCCACACGTACATACTGACCGTCACGTCCGTGAGGTTACTACAGTGGACACCTTATTTTGGGGTCACCTTACTAAACCCATTATAACTAATGCAGGCGTCGACAGAATTTGATGAAATTTGGTGGCATGTTTGCAATTAGACATTGCACTGCTGATGCATAATTTTATCCAAATCTGACACTGCTTGACAAAGTTACGAAAATGTATACAGGGAGTTAGTTTTTCCCAGACACAGTGACACATCATTTGTTAGTACAAATAGAACATCGACAATGCACTAAAACAATCAATAAGAAAAGGATGTTATTGGCAGCCCAGACAATAGTCTACTACATTCGCCACAAAGCTACAGCTATGCCTAACATCAAAAAAGTATTAAATAAATTATTTAATGCGAGAACAATAAAAAGCTACGATGCTACAATGCCATAATCTGCCAACCGTTCAGCGTCTTTGTAACGGCCTTTAGCTCGTAGACTGCCCGCCTGATTAGAATACAATTCAGTTATCTCTTCTCTATTCATACACGTAGAAGCCAACTGTAAACAAAATTTTTACACACAAAATCTGTCACAGTTTCTGAGAGCAATAATTTTAAAACTCAGAACTGCACATATTGTTATAGCAAAAAATTTAAGTGACTTTTTGGCAACATACCTTCTCAGAATGGACAGAAATCAACAAAGATAGCCAAACTATTAACCAAAGACCAGTTAAGTAAATGTAAAGTAGAATATATTGGCACAGACCCGATATGCTTCCTCCCACTTGCTGGCCATATTGTACATGTCAATGGCATCCTTAATACTGTCGGCTTTTATGAAGTATTTCTCAGCTTGCTGAAAATACCACATTACACAATTTATTTTAATTAACAAATGTAAGAAATAACAGGCATAGTTATAAAATGCCACGTATATTTCAATACAATGCAATACAAAAAGCTGCAGAATGAAAAATATTACAAAGTCACTTTGTATAATTTGAAAAATAATACTAAGTCAATTGTGTGCTATATGATGGTTTAATAGTAGTAACATATACTTAAACGAAAAAAGGTGTTTGTAGAAGTGTCTGGTATCGTTTTCGTAATGGTGGAAATTCATTAACACATTGGCCATCAGAAAGGCACTCACTGAAGGTAACCCGTAATGGCTTACTTATTGCTTAGCAAATGGGTAAATGTCGTCTGCTCTACATCTGTGCTCCGTTTCTGTATATAGTTTGTAAATAGTATATAGTACATCATTTAACTTATTGAATGCATTAACAGAATAAATGATCATGGCTAGTGTAAAAGCAGAAAAATGGAAACTTTGCCAGATCTGAATTAGATGTATTAGTTGATGAGGTGACGCTGCAGGAGCACTTTACACAGTCAATATAGGAGGAGACAGTGAACTGGTGACTAGTGGTCCAGAAAACTCGAGTGAAAAAGAAATGTTTTCAGTTCTCGTCGGAAGGTGGTGAGCGACGATGCAGCCCGTACGGCTGACGGCAGACTGTTCCATGCCCGTGGAGCGGCGACAGAGAATGATCGGTCGCCCAGGGTTGATCGTCTGACAGGCGGGACAATCAGAGTTGCTGTGGCTGACGAGCGCAGATGACGGCGGCCCTCGACGTCAGCTACCCGGCAGATACTGTCAGCGAGGTAGGACGGAGCTGTGCCGTTGAGACAGCAGAACGTCAGAACACAGAGGCAGAACCGTATCCGTTCTGGGACACGCAACCAGTGGAGATAGCACAGGAGCGGCGTGATGTGTTCAGAACGCCTCGCTGAGAAGACAAGTCGTACGGCGGCGTTGAGGACAGACTGAAGTCTGTCCAGAAGGTGACCAAAAATGCCGACCAGCACTGAGCAGCAGTAGTCGACAAGCATGTCACACAAAAACACGACCTATCCATGTAGCCGAGTGGTTAACGCACTCGGCTGCTATGTGCAGCAAAGTGTGAAGTGCTCAGTGGCCGGGGTTCGACTTAGCGTTTAGAAATACCTGACAAGCTGCTCAAGCCTACTTTCCCTCCGTCACCCTACATAGCACGCACATCACACACACCTATCAACTCCCCTCCTCTCTCTGGGCTGGCGCATTAAACCGATTCAAAAGGTCTCAGTGCTGGGGTCCAGAGTAAACTGGACCCCTGCCTGCACAAAATGAACAAACGAACACACAAAAACACTGTATTCTACAATACAGAATAACACTGCATTGCATGACAATGTTAATGCAGTATGCATTTAAAGCCAAATATTAATGGCAATAATATTGAATGTATCGACGAATGCTACACAAGCAGTGGTATTTAATAAGCACACTGAACTTTCTTTACCCCGTATGTTAGACATTTACCGTACCTCATATTCTCCCATGTTGGCATGATGATGTGCAATTTTCTTGTAGTACATCTGGACTTCAGGTCTCACTGGCATTACTTCAAGGATCTGTACAGCTTTGAGCCACTGTCGTGAACTGACGGCAGCATCAGCAGCCTTCAGTGTCGCACTGAACAGCAACACGGTGCACTCTGATTACAACCGTAATGAATATCATGTGGACAAATAGCCAATATAAAATAATTAGCCCCGTATGGGTACTGAGGGTCAACTCTTCGCAACTGATGTTTGCGCCAACTTCAAAGTTACGTGACACAAAAACTAGGACAAATATCAAAAATCCAGCCTGAAAAAATTTCGATAATGTGCCCTAGTTTAAGAATCCTTGGTCAGTGGCCAGCTCCTATTGTAAATGGCGGAGGAAATAGCTTTTAAAAACGGCCGGATTACCAACTTTGAAGGGCTCGTGACCTTGACTTTGACCTTGGATCGGGACATCACTCATCGACCTCTACCAACATGCCAAATTTCATTGAAATCAAAGAAACATTTTGTGGACGAACGCACGTACGTCCGAACGTACCAACGCATGGCCAGACGGACAAACGGACCTTTGAGACCGGCTTTATTAAGTCGATTCTGTCAAAGAGTTGACCTAACTAGAAGATGGACTTTGACAGCCAAACGTCAACGTGGATGCCTAAACCACGGCATACCTCGGCCTGCTGTGACCTTGACCTTTGAACTCTAAAATCTAATCAGGTCATCAGTAGGGGCTGGTGAATATTCCCTGCCAGTTTTATCAAAATTGTTCAAGCCATTCATGAGATATCGTGGTAAGAATCTGACTGGACGAACAAATGAACAAACAGACGAACAGGACAGCCTCAAAAACTAAATGCCTTCATCGCCAATGTCGGGTGGCAACGACATAAAGAACACATCTTATAATGACGTATACCTACTCATTTAGGTTCTCAGATGCACACACCTAGAGCACGAGAGCAGGATTTAAAATACAGGTCGTCCAGGTAAGGGACTACTGCCTCCGATACACAGCCACGTGCAGGTACTAAAATAATAATCACTTGAATCATCAGTTGCGCAACGTTACTTAAAGTCGGGGTATAGCGATTTTTTTCTTTTCGTTGTTTTAAAATAAACTATTAAAAATGGTTAATGG
>Ga0209780_1003855_pt1 | contig 11357 bp, 7 predicted proteins | sample WorMetexBAHAMAS2_FD_187384 | JGI IMG/M metagenome (GOLD analysis project Ga0209780, IMG submission 187384) | Marine gutless worms symbiont microbial communities from Max Planck institute for Marine Microbiology, Germany - Inanidrilus exumae... | ecosystem: Host-associated > Annelida > Digestive...
TGCCCGCATCTTACAATTCCAACATACAATTACTAATACTAATATCTAATAACAACTCCGACTTCCGGTTCCACGAATTTCGGCTTTAAAATCATAAATAACATCTTGATGTTGCCACAATTTATCAAGTCGAGATTTAAACGTATTAACTGTATCAGACAATACAACATAGTTAGGTAAACTGTTATAGGTGCAGTTCAGTCGGATTTATTAATCCATTCACCAGATGGCAAGACATAACGTAACCAAACTACTACCACTAACCAGTCAAACTAAAACTGACTCTAACCTTAACCTAAGCCAAACCAAAATAATTGCACTACCCGTTTGCTGATTTAGCTGTACTCGGCTCAGAAAACGCCAGCGACAAGAAATTGATTATTTATCATTAAAAGAGAGTTTTTGTGGGGTATGTATAAGAAAAAGGGGCTAGGTCTTATGTGGGCAAAGAAAACAAAGAAATGCATAGAATAGAATACGATATAAAGACCATTGGCGAACTGCACCTAGTCGGGCATTATAGGTGCAGTGCACCGAACTGCACCTATAATTATCGACCAAGAAAACGAATCAGTAAAAGCAGAGTAGAAACTCGACAGCTTGACAGGTGCTGTGTTGTTTGCGTGATTATTCGCAGTCTACAGTTGGCACTGGGAGATGTCTTCGCAGGAGTCAAGCGGAAGTACTGGCAGTAAGCTGAATCTGTCACTGTCACAGGAAACAGTCGACTATATGATGAACAGTGTCGGCGACATCGACGACCCTGGCAGTGTTTGGTCTGTATCATGCTTGTCCTCATTCTCAAGATACTGATAGATACTGGTTACTTGAATCAGAGAGCCAACATAACGGGAACAACATCCTTGTGATCAGCTGCTGGCAGATGAAGAAATGTATGCGGCAGTAAATTCGACTGGTTTGCATTGCACTGGTTTGCATGCATCCACAGAAAATTCTTGCACTAGTCACTGCCTAGGATGAGACTGGCATCCAAATATCACAAAGTTTATAGAGAAATGCCCACAGAGACAGGCACACAGAGACACTGATTTATCAAACATTTGCAGGCTGTTAACAAAGATGGATTTCTGTGATGATTAATCTTTCAATAATTAAGATTAATTGATCATTAAAAACAGCTAAATTGACAGGAGGAGCTAGGAATTAAATTTGTAAATTACTGAGTTACGGTACTTGCGAAGTGCATACATGCTTTAAATATTGCCAGATATAAAGGAGGACTGTATGAAAATAGAGCCAACAGTTTACTTGTATATACTAAATTTGAGGGATGATTAATGCAAAATCATTATAGGAGATACAAATGATTAAAGGAACATGTAGTTGGCACTTGTCTCCATCAAGCTGAGCTAAAGTTTATGGTGAAATTGCTGTTGTTTGTCGACATTTTACCGTCCTTTTACACGTCTTGTGCTGCTTGTCATTGTGTTGTTTTTGTAGCGATTTTACAAACCTTTGCCCACGCAACTTGTCCTTGAAGAAAGAAGCCTCGATTGCGTTGAAGAAGGAGACACAGGACGAAGACCCGAACCTTGACGGGACAACTTCAAATCATTCACATCACGGCAATTCTCTTGTCGTCGATCATCAAGTAATCTTGTGTGCATTATGTGATTTACTCTGGTCCCTGCTGACATGGATAGCAAGTGATTAAGTGTACGGGAAAGGCAAGGAATCTCGTTGGTGGTCAAGCACAGTGTGACCGTTAGTCTGGAAAACGTGGAAAAGTCATTTAAAGGTAAAGGAAACATATCAGTCCTGGAAAACGGCATTAGTTGACCTTCAGTTCTTGGACCAGGCTTGTGTTTAGCTCCTCATTGTTGTGACAGCCGTAAGTTACCATAATCTTGCTGTTTTAAAGAGTAAAAGGTGTGTACTCTAAAATCTGACATCCATTTAGTCTCAAAAGCTTCAACATGAGCTTGCCTGCATCTGTTGCTCCTGGTTGCTATGCTGGTTGCTATGCTGGTTGCATCCATAGCACAAAGCTTAATGTAATGGTCTGGCGTCTGCCCATCCCGTCGGCATATTCACCGTGACTCACCCGGAGGCAGCACATGATGCTGTTAGCATACATTTCAGCTCGACAATAAGAAGAACTGACATGCTTGTTACTGGAAGTCCTGGTATTTGTGCTACCTGGAAAGTTGTGACCATGCAACAAAAATTAGTGGGGCATTAATTATATTAGATTACGTGTTGCACCAAGAACGAAGGGATTGGCAGGACATCGACCCACGCAGACTGTTCTTGTTTTGATGTAGCATGCACAATATAGCAGACAGGAAGCCAGTTTAATCTGCTGCGTGGTACTGTAAGAGGACATTGTCAAAAAAGGCGAAACCAACATGTTTAATGGCCCTTTATCCAGGACCGCCGGTACCAGAAAAACATTGTTCAAACACTCCTAGTCTCTGTGGGTCTTATGCCTTATCTTCAATTAACTTTCTCCATTCATTACAGTCCATAGCATCTTCCATGTTTAGTTGTTAAATCTGATTTTTTTTCTCTACAACATCTGTCAAGGTTGTCTTTGATCCACCTTTAGGTCTTACACCTTAGTCTGTATAATATATTTATTTTTTACCGAGTCATTCTCGTCTTTTCTTGAAACACGCCCATTTGACACGCTAGCTTTGTCCTTGGTGGAGAAATCTGTAACCGTACAAACAGACAAACTTACAACAACAAAAAACGAGCAGTCACCGATATATCCACACGTTGCCTATCGGCCTGTGTGGATAACAAGTGGACCATGGTTGATGGTGATCAAATGGAGTGTGTGTGTTATGTACTGTGGGGTTGAACAGCAGTTAACAAGCCTGGGAAGAGGTAGCTCATGCGTCTCGTTGCCTGCACTGCCATCAACGTATGTCCTTTTCTGTATACGCAAACTGTAGTAGTCTTTTAAGTATGTCTTTATTTTTCAGGTGGCAATTTGAAATAGTGATTAGAACTGTTGTGGGTGGGAACGTTCTGTTCATGGGTATACCGGTATACTGTCTTCTGTCTTAGTATGTAACTAGAGCGTTTCGCCTACTCTACTGTGGTAGTGTAACACAGTGTTCCCACGCATCCTTGAAAGTCCTTGAAAGTACTTGAATTTTTTTCTCCTAGATTCAAGGCCTTGAAAGTACTTGAAAAGAGGACAGGTGCTTGAAAGTCCTTAAATTTCATTACACAGGTACTTGAAAGTCATTGAATTCACCATGACGTCAAACATTGTGAACACCAAATTTATTAAACAGCATAGTATAGGACTGGAATGCATATTATTTTACTTACTTAATTTTATTACCTTATTATTGTATCATCGTCACATAAATAAACATTAAATATTGCTGTTCTACTGCTTATGCTGTAAACATCCGTCGAGAATTGGTCCTTGAAAATGAAATTTGAGGGTCCTTGAAAGTCCTTGAATTTCAGTATCAAAAGATAGTGGGAACCCAGGTAACACCCTTCATCTTTTTACATGGGGTCTGCCCCAGTCTCGTGTTTGAACGGTGAGCTCATGTTGTTGCTCTACCATAAGCATATGTTCATTTGTATGTCAGTGTTCCTAGTCTGATATACAGAACATTTTCAGTTCTCACAAATTCGGTTTGGTATGCCACAATATCTTCATGACTTGTCCCATGCAACCATCGTCTTTAGACATTTGTTTTAAGACTTTTAGCGATGTGATTTTTTAACATTAATTAGTCAGTTTATTGCTAAAATTTTCAGTCGATTGCTAGTTGTTATTTCATTAAACTTTGTGTGTCTTATTACTTCATTACTTTATTACAATAACTCGCCCTTTTCCAGTCATGCCATAAAATGGCAGACTAGTTAGACAACTAAAAACATTATATTTATTGGTGGAATGTTGAACTTTTTTTGTTTTAATCGAGAGTTGACCATGGTAATAATTGTGATTTGCCACTTGGAGCACAAACACATTCCAGAAAGCATGTATTAGTCAAACTGGCGATTCTTAAAAATTAACAGCTTTATTTTTGTTGATTGTTTATTAATTAACAGTGTTTGATTGATTGATTTAGAAATTTTTAATTGTTAGCAGCCTTTTCAAATGCACATAGATATAGAGTGTTCAAGGTTCTCTGATAATGTGCTACATTGATGCTTTAACTTACGTTACTTTGCCGTTTTAATTAATTTGAGAAATATTTTGCTAGTCTTCAGTGCTTTGACGCTGTTGGTTAGGTGACAGAAAGGGAATCAGGCCCATAAAAAATCGGTGCCAATATCCCCGAAATTTTTCTTCTGGAACATGTGGAAAAAGCAAACCAATCGGGAATTGGCTGACCCAGCCACAGAAGCATTCGGCTGTGGACGGTCAGACACCAGTCACCTTGGTGGTTTAGTGTTACAGAGGATGTAAAAAGTGTTGATATGTCGGAAGACATTGCACTGATCCGGAATATAACTGAGAATCACAATCACACGGAGAATGGTGTATGTGAATCTGTCACGTTGCAGCACAGCATGCAATGGTGAATATGGCTTCAAAGTTACACTCAGCGTACAGAGCAAGGAGACGAAAGCAGTCGACTGGACCGTGAGCTCATTTTATCCTGTCCTTACTTTTAGATCGACTCCTCCGAGTCGACCTAATAAAGTGGGTCTCAAATGTCTGTCCGTACGTCCGTCCGTCCACAGAAAGTTTCTTCGTATGTAGGTAGAGGTTGATGAGTGACGCATTACGGTATGCAGTATGATCCGATCCAAGGTCAAGGTCACGAGCCCTCGAAAGTCGGAAATTCGGCCATTTTCAAAGGCTATCTCTTCCCCCATTTATAATGGAGGCTGGCAAATTACCACGGATTCTTAAATTAGGCGGCAATACCTAAAGCGTGTCGGGGCCAAATTTTTGATTTCGGTCCTAGTTTTTGTGTCATGTGACTTTGAATTTGGCAGTAAGTAGGAGTCGACCGTCAGTTCCGTACGGGGCTAATTTATACTATTTGTTAACAGTGAATTCTATTTTTTGATATCGTCAGTGTAGAACTTGGCGAAAGCATACAGTGAAACGTTCGTGTTGTGTGACGGCAATGTGTAGTACTCGGAGAAGTTACACAAAGTATTTGTTCGGTTCGACGCGTCCTGTCCGTTCCGGTTTTTCTCATCAGCGGTGACGCCGCGCGGCTGCATCATCCGTGCAACGCCGATGTTCTCGCAGCCGCAGCACATGCATCAGGTCGTTCAGCGATGTCCACACCACGCGGCAATGTCGGCAGCCGGAGACGGAGGACCACCTTCTGACCACCTGATTCGCTGTGATCACAAGTCGGCCGTGTATTGTGACAACCTGTCGACCGGCTTCCACAGCGTCTGTGTGCCTGGTGATATTCTGCCAGGTACGAGCAGCTGTTTCCATTAGATACTCTGCCGTGTTATTTTATGTTGACTGTGAGTCGAGGCTTCAAACACCGTCGGATGTGAAGCACAGGGTTCCCACGCATTCTTTAAAGTACTTGAATTTTTTTCTCCTAAATTCAAGGCCTTGAAAGTACTTGAAAAGAGGACAGGTGCTTGAAAGTCCTTAAATTTCATTACACAGGTACTTGAAAGTCCTTGAATTCACCATGACGTAAATAGTTTGTAACTGAACATTGCTGTTGTCAAGTTTCTTGTCTACATGGACTTTCAGTCTGCCACGTGTGTTGCCTGAATCAACATTTGCTAAGTAATATCAGGTTTTATTACCTTGTTACTGTACCATCGTCACATAAATAAACATTAAATATTGCTGTTCTACTGCTCATGCTGTAAACATCCGTCGAGAATTGGTCCTTGAAAATGAAATTTGAGGATCCTTGAAAGTCTTTGAATGTCAATATCAAAAGATAGTGGGAACCCTGGAAGCAGAAAGCACATCCTGTAACATCAGGTCTACATGCCTGTTACAGAAATGAGGTTAATTCAGTAGGGATCTGAATGATGGTGCCGGCGGTAATGATGTAACAAGAAGAAGCTGCGTGGCACGGTGGTAGAACGACGGCGAACTTTCTCTGACCCACGCACGACCTATAGCTGATGGGTGACCACCCATGTGGGTAAGCCATCCGCTATAGGTCAGCCGACTAGGCCAACTCAGCCTTTTATCCTTTCGGGGTCGATAAATTGAGTAGTGACCAACTTTATCGGATGTGTGCTGGTCGCACCATCTGGTGAGTGTTCACGAGGCTGAGCCAGTGCGGTTATCAATTGCTACGCGCCGTATGTGGCTGCAGTTCGGCTGCACTTTAGCCCTCTGTATATAGCTAGTTGTGTTAGTGCCGCCCTGCGTGGCGGATGTTGATGTGATTGTACTCATTGCGGTTTGTCAATGAATGAATAAAAGGCACATTATTATTATTATTCACAAAGTTGCAAGAAAAAAACCCCTGCCGGCACTGTTTTTTGTGCATTGTGGTCTTGACTTTTCTTGACCTGTGTGGTCTGTTGTAAGGTGTGCCTATGACCTACCTTTATCGGTTCACCTGTTTCTCGTCGTGCGCTGGCGGTCTTAACCGGCGCCCGTTTCAAGTAATGTTCACGCTAGAGGACGCAGCAGGACAGGTGCTTGGCCGAAATGAGATTGAGGTGAGGATTTGTGCGTGCCCGGGCCGTGATAGACAGATCGAGGAAAGGAACGCGACGGCTTCGCAGGTGTGCAAGCCACACGGGTCTCCATCGTCATCAGCGACATCGTCATCAGCAGCAACAGGTGTGGCGGTCAGTGACGGTCTAACAGTTAAACGTCGAAGACTGAACGGTGACACTGAAGACATCTTCACGTTGATGGTGAGTGCTACAAATGGAATGCTGTGCCTCTGTAACGGCCGATAGTCCTCATAACAGGTGCCCCGTACCGGCTCCGGGGCTGTAATGCACCTGATTCATTTGCTGTTTCTAGCGCTATATAAATAATTTACTTACTCCTTCCTTACTTTTTTAATACCTTACTTTTTTATTTCCTACAAAAATAGGCCCATTCCTTTTCCAGGCCAGAGGTCATAAGAGGCTTTAGGTTTTGTGCTTATTTTATGTTGTAGTATAGTTGTTTGCTTTTGTTGTGTTTGATTTAGTATTACAGTATAAGCCGAGAGATTGGCTGGGAGGAACGTCTCCATAATGACCTATTTGTGTCCTCAAAGACATAAAACCTTAAGCCATTCAGTCACTGATGACAGGGTGATCTCTTGTCGGGAAAACCTGAAAATTTCGGGAATTTGACAGCTGTCAGGGAAATTTGAGGGAATTAAATAAAAGTCCGGGAAATGTCAGAGAACAATCTTTTCAGCGAAAACTGCTCTTCTTGCTTGTAGTTAGTAGACTGTTGCGGACCTTGTGTGACGTTGTGTCGCCTGTTTTAAGGATTTTGCTGCTGATTAGATCATTGTGAACATTTTTTGTGAAATATACGGTGACTGCTATGTGCAGTGGTTATCGGTCCATCTGTCTGTTAATCTCTCGTCTGTGTCTTATCTTCATCATTACAGACTTTCTGCTGCCGTCAATTAAAACTTTGTTAACTCTCGTACCTTCGCCTGATTTTTTTGACCATTTGACTGGCAATGTTACGGTGGTCCTTGTAGTAATGTTTGTCATTTAGGTTACTCTATAAAAATCTGTGTTTACTTACTTACTTACTTATGCAGTTCTACCGAAACATCTAAATATAGGGTCATGCAATGTGATATACTAGCACTGCACGCTTGCGCCTGTGGCACTCAGTCACCTGTCGCACCTACGGCACTCGATCCATCATGGTTGCCGTCTGCTGGTTTCAAAGTGTCTGATGGAGCTCACCATCTATTTGCCACTGCACATATAAACAGCTCGCAGAGCACAAGCCCTCGTGCACTTGGTAGTCCCTTCATGACCATCCGGAGGGTATATGGATGCCGCATGCCAATGCCAACTTTCGTGCAGATGCACTCAAAACTGGAACAAAGAAACATTATGTATATGAAAGATGATGGCATATACCACACTCGTATACCGTCATGTGGTAGAAATTACTGTTTTAGTCAGTTGCGTGTGTGATTATACAGGTTTGTGGAAGTGAGAACTTTGCTGTACTTCGTCAACTCCGGGATTCCCTGGAAGTTTCATCGGCTATTCCTCGCTTACAGTTTCAGCAGCTTCGCAGTCTTCACGAGACAAAGCATAGATCACATCCTGACTTTGTGCCGCCACTGCCGTCAGTATTGCCATCTGATTTCTCATTATCTTTTCCATTCAACTTGTAAATAAATTGTAATAATAATAATAATATAAATTGCATCTTTTGGTGCTGCGATACTTTTGGTTTGGTGATTTTAAGGACATCTGGCTTGCAGAAAGTCCCGCTCCGACATTTTTCAATATTTTCCTATGGTCGATCTTTGAGAAATAGGCCCACAATACAGAAGTTGCAGACAGTAGAAGGAGTGAATATCATAGCATATATTATTACTGGCAGGTCGACTAGTAACGGTCGGTGGCATCTGTCGTTGTCTGTCATCATATAAAAATTGCATATGCAACGTAACTCACCAGGGGGACAACACCCGGCGGGCCAGTCGTGTTACGTCCCGTTAGGAAGACACCTTGTTTTACGATGTGGCTGTTGATATTGGTGCTGGCATCAGAGAGTTGGCATAAAGGGACCAACACCCTTTCTTTGAGGAATGCAATGAATAATGAGGAAAGGATGAGATTATTCACTGGTTGGGTCAGTGCTTTGAGTTTCCATCACTGCTTTGACACCGTTGGTTGGGTGACAGGAAGGATATCCAGCCCATGAAAAACCTAGATGCCACTTATTCCCATAGTTTCTTTCCAGAAAAAACTGAAGGAAGAAACCCCGGGGGTCTACTTAACCAGGAAAAACCCTAAGTTTAGCATAAGTTTATTCTAACTTATAAAGTTAAAATTTTCGTAGATTTTTACATGAAATTTACTGAAGCAGACTTAAGACTTACTAAGTCCTTCCTATATACGATGCAGACAAAATCTTAAGTTAATTTTGAGAAATTGCATTTTTCTTATTAAGTTAAGTTTTGCATAAATTGATCCTAAGTTTTTCTCAAAATTTTCTTAAGTCACACTTATCCTACGTTTTTCCTAAGTTTGTCCTAAGATTTTTTGGGTAAATCGGGCCCCTGGACCGTAATAGATAATGGGCCTACTAAACCAGGTGCTTCTGGGTAATGGTCATGAGAACTGTGCTGGTGGTTTTTTGTAATGTAAGTAAGTAAATAAGTAAGCTGGTGGCTGTTATTAATCCGTGCATTGTGACGGTGCTGTATAATTCTACAGAGTAACATCTTCTTCAGTGTTGACGACGGAAGTCGCTTTACCTCGCGATTCTGTTCAAGAACTGTCAAAAGAGGAACAAGCTCACTCGACACACAATGGCGTCGTGTCGGCAGATGTAAACGGTGGTCGTTCCACGGTGAAGAGAAAGTACTCGTGTGAAAACAGAATTGAAACGTATGTATTTGTTGGTTGCACGTTACTGGTGTTGGAGGGCAGTTGGTCAGTGAATGTTTTTAAGAAGAGTTGATGTCAATTGGTGATTTAGGAGTCAGTGAGAGTGGTCTTGAGTTTGCTTTTGATGCCTTTGACAACTGGTCCATAGAAAACTATGCCACTTATTATCCCCAAAAGGTTCTCTTCCATGACAGGTGGAGGAAAGCAGGCAATAGTGGACAGGTTTATCTGGAAAACTAGCACTAAAATGGAGATAATCTCCTCGTGGGTCTCGGGGCTCTAAGTAAGTTGGCAAGTGTCTAAGTAAGTAAGTAAGTGACAAATTTATGAAGCGTCGTTTTCAGGCTAGATGTTGTAAGAGGCTATTAAACCTGGCTTTAGTTTTTTGGGGGATGAGGGGGGGTAATTTTATGTTGTAGTACTTTTTGTTACGGATGCATATTTGCCTTTGTTGTGTTTGTTTCAGTTTTTCAGTACTAAGCCAAGAGATTGGCTTAAAAGAACGTCTCCAAAATGACCTATTTTGTGTTGAGTGGGACGTAAAGCCACAACTTAGTGAAAATGGAGGACGAGGAGGTGGTTGTGCTAGTATGTGGGTGGTCTTTGGAGCAGCTGTGCCATTCGTTTTGCCCATTGTCAGCTTTAAGCACAGCAGCAATAGTGAGACTGCATTGCCTGCATGAGAAATTTATCTGAAATCATGCGTACTAATAATTCTCACGTGAATTATCCGACCAGATGAGGATTCAATGCCGATCACTTTTCTAGCACAGAACGCACTGCGAGTGCTTCACAGCTAAGCCACGAAAAACACAGGGAATTAGAGATAGGTCAAGAAAAAGTCGGGAATCGATAAGAATTCATGGATAGATCAGGGAATTGTGTTCGTCCTAGAAAAATGCATTAGTTGACCTTTCGTGTTTGGACTTACTGTTGGTTTGGCTTGTCATTGTTAACACTTGATTAGTTGTGATGTAGCCATAAACATGATGCCATTTTCTTATCTATCAAACCTTAAAGAGTGGATTCCTCATGTCAAGAAAAAACTGGAATTCGTGTAGTTGTAAGAAGTGTAACAGCATCGTTTGGTCATGTCTGCTGCTGTTCCTCGATGTTACTGAAAAAGTCGGGGAATTTGTTATTGTTGGTCTGATACGATGCACTGGGTTGCATCTCAAACTTCGATTTCACAATGGTTTTGAGGTAACTGGGAAAATTTCAAATCTGCCGAAATGTTTGAAGTTCGTTAGCCTTCCATGTTCGAATTTAAACTTTGTCGCATCCCTACAAGATGATACAAGATGAACAGGTTTTAAAACAATTAGCGATACTGTAAAACCCTTAATGTTTGCGTGTCCTTTATTTGTGCGAGCTAAACAGAACTGAACAGAACATTAAAGGGCGCGAATATCGATAATATGCCAACTGTAATTGGCAGAGTATGTCGTCTTAAAATTGAGCGGTTTGAATTTGCCAAATAAAAGGCGCCAAAATAAATTTAAATGTGAAGTCGCCAACTTTTAAGGCAGCCAAATTAAAGTGTTTTACAGTATTGTGTAACCAGTTTTAACTATTTTGATGTATAGTTGGTTGCTTCACCACAAAATGTCCTCATGCATTGGAGTGTTCCGCAAACTGAATCTGGTCTACATGAAGCAGCTTGACAGCTTCAAGCTCCAGGTCTGTGGCAGTCCTCATTGAACGTCGGATTATACTCTGTTTATGTATTTAAATTATTGCCGTTTTTTGTTATTTTCATCGGAACCAGACACAGTAGATACATGGATGTGGATCCTCCATCTGTGACCAGGCCGACTTAAAACTACTGCCACTCCGTTACTCCGGAAGCTGCACTGGCTGCCCGTTCA
>Ga0209780_1003856_pt1 | contig 11357 bp, 10 predicted proteins | sample WorMetexBAHAMAS2_FD_187384 | JGI IMG/M metagenome (GOLD analysis project Ga0209780, IMG submission 187384) | Marine gutless worms symbiont microbial communities from Max Planck institute for Marine Microbiology, Germany - Inanidrilus exumae... | ecosystem: Host-associated > Annelida > Digestive...
TTATGGAACCTAAATCCGACTAGAGGGTCTGGGGGAGCGCTGTAAGCTCCCTCAGCGGGATTTGGGGAGGAGCCCCAGCCAAAATTTAATTTGGTGCATTTTAGCCTTCAAATCTTACATCTGGTGGCACCAAACGTAACGATTTTCATGAGAACCATATTTTGCATTTAAAGGTAAAATTTGGTATCTCGTGAGAGCATTCACTAACTGACAAAAATGTGGACCTTAAAAAGCGGAACTGGCCGAATTTGGGGGGGGGAGGTCGTCCGATCGGTCCGACCCCCTGGCTATGGGCCTGAAGACCAATAGAATACTTGTATGAATTGCACGGCTGTCTGCACTAAATGGCATTCACTGCTTGATGCTGCATAATGCAATACCGGCGCGCGACAGACATACGGACAGATTGCTAACACTAAGCCGACACGGTACATCCGGCAGCATGTATGGCCAGCTGCTGCACTAAGCCTGATGAACAAGCAGAACAACACAAACAGCATACTGCAAACGAAGCAAAGCAACTGACCAGTGTTTCAATACGTAAGAAACACGAACAAAAGACGACTAGCAGCTACTGACAACAAGGCAGTCCACATTATCAGACTTCACCCCCGTTACTATTATGACTAGTTATCTGTTTTATGCCCCATTACGTGAACACTTGACGTCATCCACAGAAATGGACAGTGTTGGGTAGTAACATGTTACATGTAAGTCTGTTACAGTAACAAATTACTTTTTTGAGTAACAAAGTAGAGTAATCGATTACTTTTCAACAATGTAACAAAGTAAATTAATTAATTACTGATGAGAAGTAACAATAACAACTTTGTATAAATTGTTACTTGTTACATTCAAGGCGTGCTGGGCGTTGCTCGTATCTCGTGACTTGTGATTGTGAACACTGCCAGCCTGCTTCCATCACTGCGAGCCAGTGACTACTGCAATGAAGCGTACTGCTACACTAACTGCACCACTTGTGGATGCATTGTTGGAAGTCCATAACGTATTGCATTGTTGTCAGAGAAGGAATGAGCCACGTCCACATGTAACACGTACGGAAAATTTCGTGAAGTATGGACAAAAGATATGTGAGCGGACAGACAAAAATACAGATACGCTGACAGTATACTTCACATTCCTCGCGAAGCAAAGTAAAAATGGAATGTGACCGGCGTTTAACGCATCAGCAACAATGCTGCAACCATCTTCCTTTTGCTACACATCTGCTATCATAAAGTGCAAATGTAGATGAGCCATTGTGTCAACAAGGCTAAGTCACTAGTTGCTAAACTAGTCTTTTGAGTACAACTTCACAAATAGCCTACCACTGCTATTTCTTACTGATACGATTTATGTCCAAGTTGCACTTTATGGAGTTACTCCAAGTTAGGCGGGTGTCACAAAAGTTAATACTGTAACTTCAAACCTGATATGTTAAAATACAGATGACAATTCTGCGTAACGTAAAATACACAAAATGCTTAGAAAATACGTGCACAGTGTATAAAACTACTGCAGCAGCTGTTGAGTAATTACTTATAACTGCTTGGCGATGTACATAATGAAGACAGACTGATACTCAAGTCTGTTTCGTTCACATCACAAAAAAACAACAAAATCAAATGGCAAACATTCCACGTGATAAGTTATTTTAATCTGGACGAAGATCAGTCCTCATTTCCACTTCAATAAATCTGAGACATGATAATATATTACACGATCAAATGTACACCGCAGCCAATTCCAGATTCTCACTTATTCTAACATGGTCAATATCAATACAATATGAACTGAGGAAAGAAGCTGCCGTGCAAATAAATTAACAGAAAACATATAACGAAACATACACATACACACACAGTGCATATAATCAGTGTTCAAATAGCCACGAACCTGAGTTTTCTTAATACATATGCTATTATCCGATGCAACAAATAGAATACGATTGCTCTACAACCGTATATAAGCAGATTTCAGAAACCACGTGATTGATTACATAATTATGAGTCAAGAAATCACACTACTATCATACATTCAGCGAACAGCAAGTGTGACAAAAGTTTTAAATTTAGAATTGACTGTGTTAGTTTTTAATTCTATGCTACAGACATTCCTCTTCTTCCAGGCTTTCTCTCTTTCCTCTGCTCACAAACATGCTGCCTGGCCCACGCGCCTCTGAAGTTATGACCTAATTGCTCTGTACAAATCTGATTATTATTATTATTATTATTATTATAAAAAATCCACATCAAACTGTTGGAGTGTATATGACTGACACTGAAACATGTTCAAAAATGTATAGATACAGCAGAGTTTTGTAGCAACTGTCTGTATGTTCCTTCAGTGCTCTGACAATATTGGTCGGGTGAGGAAGGGCATCTGATATGTAGCAACCTGTGTAAGAACAAATGGAGGAAGAGCACCGAGGAAGAATTGGCTAATCCAGGTCTACCCGGTAAGAGGCCATTAAAATGGAGACAACAATATCTGTCAATCAGCAATGCCACTAGCGTTAGTGCACTACCTGCTGACAAACTCATGACACATTTCCGGGAATAGTTAAATGTCAATGTCAATAGTAGATTTATATAGCACATAAACGCAAAGCCCCTAATGCGCTATGTACGTTAGTAGAACGAGAATAAACAGTTTGCAGGTCACGACGAAAACTATTACGACAAAATTAACTTAAAAGCAGCTCAGAATTATGGGCTCACTGAGGTTTACTGTTTCTTTACTACTCTCTTCTCTTGCGTTATCATATTCCCACAAATAGTCACCTGCAGTAAAGAAATCGGAAGATCCTCTGCATTCCTTACATGAAGCGTGTAACAAATGTGGAGGTCAGGCAAGTGACACAATGCCAGCCAGTCTCCGACATGGTGCGAGCCAGCAGACTGAGCTTCTTCGGCCACGTTGCACGAGCGCACCCAACCGAAGTTCATCGTCATGCTGTACAGGCTGCAATGCAAAAGCCACCATCGTCCTGGAAGCGACCTCAGGAGAGGCCAAGCTCGACATGGCTACAAGTGGTCGAGGACGACGTCCATCAGATGAACTGGCGGAAGGCAGCTGACCAAAAGGAATGGCATTGCGTCATGGGCACAGCAACGATCCAGCCGGAGTAGGCTATAAAGAGAGAGAGAGAGAGTAAAGAAATGATGCACTCAACAGCAACACTGTGTGATTTAATTCCAGCACCTCTTGATAATGAAGACATCATAAGAACAACAATCATCTTAGCTAGTTATATGTGCTTCCCTTATTCTGACACCATAGGTGACACGACAAATGATTAAAATTATGCTCCGCTGTATTATTGCACTGTAATGTTACCTTCAGTGCGAACATGTTTGACATTTTGATTACAAGCTAATTACAAATATGTTGCATGTGTAAAATAATACACGAAGGTAATACCGACTGTCGAAACGTCCCTCTTCAGAACAAAGTACACAAACTGACACCAAACGTACACCAACAATGCACACCACTCAAACACGACAGCGTCAACGTTCTCCCGATACACTGTCAACAAACTGACTTTCAAAAATATGCTGAACAGATCACACTAAAGCACCTAACAGCGCAAGGCTGAAAACACGACTCACAAAACTGTCACCTCATACGCACTCATATCATACGACTTGGTTCTTTTCCACGCAGATCTCTGGCACTGCTCGGCAGCATCAATGCATCCGCCGTCGCTCACGTCGGCAGAAGACAAGTTCGTTACAACGGCTTCATTCAGACTCGTTCGTCTCGTCGCGTGCGTCTTGCCGATGCGGTTTCGACTCATCGTGTCCACGACGGAGCAGTTGAGGTCGACCGCTGCACTGCTGTGCCGAGACATGGCGCTGTCGTGCCGAACGGACGTGCTGTCAAGTTTATCTGCCGTGTCTCGGTCAGCAGCGAAAGACGATCGACTGTCGGTACCGTCAGCAGACGGCTGCATCCCCGTCGACAACGTGTCGCCGACATCCTGCAGTGCCACCGAAGGACGTCGTACGACACACAGGACACTGCCGTTGTCTTGCATGACATCCAACGATCCAAAACTGCTCCGGCCAACTCCACACGTACCTGACAAACAGCACATTTTCACACCGGCTACAGACTGGCATCATGATCAGCTCCATGTAAACAGCCGTACGTAATCCAGGGTCCCGATTTACAAAAATATCTTACGATAAATCCTAAGTTTAGCATAAGTTTATCCCAAGTTATAAAGTTAATATTTTCACAGATTTTTACATGTAATTTACTAAAGCAATCTTATTACCTACTAAGTTCTTCCGATATATATGCGGACAATTCTGTGAAGAAATGTTCAGTTATTTTGAGAACTTTTCCTTATTATGTTATCTTCCGTTTTGTGTAAGTTCACCCTACGTTTATCTTCAGATTTTCCTAAGTCACATTTTATCCTAAGTTTTTCCTAAGTTTATCGTAAGATATTTTGTAAATCGGGCCACAGGTGAACATGGGTCAGCCGCATGACACACTGACTCGACCTGTTCCAGAAGAAACCTATGGAGAGAAATGTAACGGGGTTTTACAGGCTGAATGGCCTTTCTGTTATCCACACCAACATATCAAAGCAAGGCGATACTGCAGAACAGAGGTCCCAGATTTATACTCCATGGAATTCCATGAAAAACTTTCCATAAAAAATCTTCCATGGAATTTCCATAAAAAACGTTTTTCATGGTAATTCTACGTGGGCAAAAACATGAAAACTTCATGGAGACCTGTCGTGTTCTAATCTATGGTAATTCCACGGATATTCCACATGGAATTCCATAGTCTCCACGGAGTTTACATGTTTTGGCCCATGTGGAATTTCCATGGAAAATCTACCATGGAACTTCCATGGAATATTTTGCACGGAAAGTTTTCCACAGTTGGTTGGTTGCTTAGTGTTTAACTTTAACGGCGCTTTCAACACAATTTAGGTTATATCCTTTAAGGTAGAACTAACCTGGCAATAGCGTTGATAGTCGATGTCCAGGGGGCATCGTGGACGCAATGGGCTGGGGTTCCCCCATAAACGCTAAAGCCAGGTTTGGTTGACTCTTATAAACTCCGGTCTGAAATAGAACGGCCCTATTCTTATGGAAGTTAACAGGTAAGGAAGTAAGTAAAAACGATTTATACAGCGCCTGAATAACAAATAAATCAGGTAGCATTACAGCCCCGGTGCCTGTGCAGGGCCAAAAACAAAGTGACAGCCTTGGCAAATGACTCACTATCACTAACAAAATGACGGCATCACTCACTGTTATTAACATGCAAACACACAGCATACGTGCTCCTCAGCCATTCTCTCTGCGATTTGTTATTGACGTGTGCAATGTTGTACAAAGTTTTGCAGTAAGAAAATTACATCAATGCAAACGATGAATATTAAAAGCTAATTTTGGCAGACACGTTGTGGCTATGAACAGTTTTAACATGCGCAAGATTGCAATCTATATCATTATTATGTCATCGTTTTCATTACAGAGTTATTGTATCGAGATGGTGTAGGTAACATTACTGAGAAGTCTATTTTTAGCATCTTCTCTATAATATGAATGCATGTACTAGATGCTGTCATCAAGGGCATGTGGGCAGTATAAGTTTGCTCGGACAAAATACCCCATCTGTTAACTGGGGTGCCGGCTAACACGTTTCCTCTACAATGGCTGTAAAACGGTGTGTTTTATTACAGAAATATTTAAGAGAACTTGCATTCCTTTCCTGTTAAAAATATGTCCTAAAACACAGTGCAACATAAAATATTTCAAAACATAACACAAAGTTAAAAGAAGAATAGTTAGTAGCCTACTGTGAAAGCTGCAGCAGCAGGTAAGCGACATCACAATGGTAATTCTCGAGAGCTGGAAGCTTTTAGCTGTTTATCTCCAGCAACAAAAATGTTTTTCTTCAACTTTTTTCGTCGTCGATGATGACTAATTTCAGCTGCTCTGCCATCAGAGCTGTTTTTGACTTCGGCGATAATGTGAGAGGCGGAATGAACTCTTGGCACAGATGCAGTCACTTCAGCTGCTATATCGACAGCTTCCATGGATGCAGTTCGTGGACAAGAAGTCACAAATTGACTATCAGCTGCTGAACAAGTGGCGATGATATCTCTTTTAGACTTAAAAGTCGGCAAACTAACTGACGACGGTCGATAAACTGTGCTGTTGCCGTCTGCTGCAGCTGGTGAACTGCTAGTTTTGTGAAGATGATGAGTGTGACTCAAGTCTCCTGGTGTAGCTAATGATGCACCATCAGCAACTGAATTTCAAATACATAAATCAATAACAAACCACAAAGACAGACACAAACATTTAACCACTGAAACAAAACTTCACAATAATGTCACATAACCAGAAAAAACACACAATTACATCTAAATAAACTAATCAATAATATTTAAAATGAAACGAGAATCTACGTAAATTATTGAAACAAGACAACTAGTGTACTGAATGAGTGATTACGATGCCATAACAAAGTGAAGTGATAAGGTTAAAATCAAACAGCCTCGGCTATATTGCTCACTATCAACGTCGCGTGACCATATGCCTGATGAAGTCTGCAGTTGGCGAAAAAAACGTTGCAATTAGGTAGTTTTTGCGTCTGGTTGTGTAATATAAACGTAATTATTACATACTTATTGATATACAGTATTTACTTAAACCTTCGAAGTATTCTTCACATTGGCATAAATACCTCGACTAGAAATACTGCCGTTAGAAGTAGGTCCGTCACTTCCGATATGTACATGCACTGCTGGAGGCGTGGACAGTGCCGCGGAACGCCGACGTCTTCTTGGTCTTCTGTACACCTGCTCTTCATAGACATTAGACGGCTCACTGGTTACCTTTTGCACGCACAGAAAACACTCAAGGTTTCCTGTTTTGCCAAAGCACTACTTCGGTGCAGTGAGAAAGTAAAGCACCTTTTGATTGCTTACTTTCTTGGTAACAATTCTGCCAAAAATCATCAAAACTGGTTCATTTATTTCAAGCTTACAGCAAGGTGTGAGCTTTAGCCGAGACACAGTGTACAAATATTACTAATAAATGCTATTCATTTCAGTTTGATGCATACCAAAGTAGCGAAACTGCAGCAGCAAAAGCTGATTATTCGGGACAACAATGAAGACACCTCATAAGGCTCACAGATGACACTGCAAATAATAGGTTGAAAATGGTTGTTTTGCTCACTAAACATTTAGGAATCAGGTCAAAGTGATTTCAGTTAAGTTAGTAGTGGTAGCGGTAGCCGCAGCAGTAGTAGTAGCAGTAGCAGTAGCACTTGTACTAGTACTACAGGTAGTACATCTGACTGAGTTCTTAGATCTGCTTTATACAAAACATACATCATAAGACCTAACGCAGACCCTTGTAGCTTGCACAATACTGTGTGTAATTGAGAAAGGCAATAATATTTCACCATTTAAACACATTAACTGAGTGCACAGATACAGGAAAGATGATACAAGTGCAACAATGGCAGGCTTCAAAGGCAGACTGGCAAGTTTATTAAGAAGTAGTTGTTGGTTAACGGTGTCAAATGATTTTGAGAAGTCAATACACACACACACACACACTGGACATACATCGCAGTATTATGATAAAAATTAACAAATGCAGCAGTAGTAGATCCAGTTGATTTATAGCAAACTGATTATGCAATAGTTCATGAGGTAAATATGGCAGCACAAATCTCTGAACAAAAAATACGCCCAAAAATTCGACACAGTATAAAAGTTAGTTTTAGGAACGGGAGTTATGACAGCATGCTTCTATCGACGAGGAACTGTTGCACACTGCAGAATTCTGTTGAATAATTCTGCTATTACTAAGGATAAAATATAACTAGTTCTTATAAAACCAGTAAGGTATATTGTCAGGGCCCGAAGCAGTTTTTCAATTTAACACCCATCGTTTCTTTCCTTCACCCATCACTTCTTCCTCTTCTGATTCACCACTCTGTACATCTATAACTCCCTCTCTCTTTTACTCCCGGCTTTAAACCTACCTCCTTCACAAATCCTACCCCCGGTAGTTTCACTTCTTCCTCCCGGACTGCCTCCACAGACTATTGTCTGGACCGTTTCTTCTGAGCTACTCGGTTTTTGTTTTTATTTTTCCTCATTTTACGTTTCTGGGCTGTGCACTTCTGTGCTAGATTAACCTGGCCATCTCGTCAGCTTTTGAGCGCACGTAAATCTACCATATCGTATCGCATCGTATCGTAGTCTGTTGAGGCATATCAACAGATCAGTTCAGATCACTGACGAAATTATCTTCTTAATGGGTCAAAACTGTTTAACTGAACGTGATAAATACACATTCCGAAGTTCTTGCATACCACGAACATGTCTGCCTCAGGAATTAATACGATTAACTGCAACAAGATTACACTGAAAAGCAGCACAACTATTCAAAACAGTATTCTTCACAGCTGCATTTTTGCTACTGGCTGCGTCTACCAGATAGCAAGTATGCAATGGTGTGGCGTCTGCCCGTCTGCCCCGTGACGGCAAAAAATTCCATGCACAAAAAACTGGTCTATCAGTCGCACGCGGTTAATGTCTAGCGGTGGCAGCAGCGGCACGGGGAAGTGACGCCAGCGTTGGTGTGGCTCATGCATGCAGCCAGCGGCAATGTTGCTGTCTGACTAAAAAGCGACACAGACTTGTTCTAAATCATGTTAGTCTTGGCATTTGTTAAACAGCCGTAAAAATTTTTATTTAAACCCACATTAATAACTATTTATTGATCATTTGCCAGGTTTAACTATGTCGGCTTTAAGTGAATTAGAGCTTAAGTTTTAAGTACTTTAAAAAGATTATTTACAGAGCAGATGTAATATCTGACAGTTGACCAACAGCTTCAATGAAATGAGGGCAAATACAGTAACATCAACAAGACAGAAGCATTGAGAACAGCTAAGAACAGCTAATAGTAAACAACAACACAACTGTTTCCATTCAGTCCTAATTAAAACATATGCTGGTGCTCGACATAAAAGTAACCAACACATCATTTTATCATTGTATGCCATAAATATATAATGTGTACACAAACCATAACAAAAGTATAATATTCAGATGTATCTTGCCTAACATTATTTGCAGTGCTTACCACAAACTTGGGTTCTTCCAATTCACCAGAAGGCGAACTGCGCCTGTTAAAAACACCATAAAATGTTTTTTTTGGTTTGTAATTACGCCAGTCATAATCCAATTATCTAGCCGACGGCCCGACACTATTCTCTTTATTATTTTGAAAATATTCATAAATGTGACAAACTTTTTCTGGCAAAGCATAAACCAAATTTACACCCTGTTCTGATTTACAAAAAAATACTTTTCAAAAAGCTATTACACCTTACTGTAACTGTATCCTTAACCCTTTCGCTGCCGGCCGACATGGTGAAATTGCATGTCCTCATGTGTCAGCAGAAAACAGCAATCTTTCCCCATGTGCCAACCTAGCAGCTGCAGGCGTGTACCTGGTGCCACGCGTTGCACGTCATAGTGGCACCAATGGTCCACTGCCACTATTACGTAAGTATATACGTCATATAAGGTAGCAAAGCGGTTAATATGTGTTACAAAATTAATAATATAAAATCAACCCTCAATACAAACTATTGTGAAACATGAACATAATAGATTTCAGTTACGATGCCACTACTACTACTTTCAATATTGGTTCAACAGGCAAGTTTCCCGCAGTTACCTAATGTGGTTGGCTGGGTCTTCCAAAACCAAACTTTTGGGATTTGTGGATCAGACTTCTTCTACAGTCCGGATGTCCTTCTTGTCGCCCAAATAGCGTCAAAATCAATAAATGGAAACAGATACACAGTTCATTTTAACAAACGGCAAATGACAACAAATAACTACGGACATTTAGTTACATGGCAACATATGGTCAGACATACCCCGGAGCCGAAGATCCATTTGGCGCTACTTGGTTTGCCTGAAAATATATTCACAGACAACATACCATCAAATCAGTCTTATCCAAATGAGTCAAATACCAACGAACAGAAAACTTTCATAACTTTGCAGTTATCTGATAAGCAGGTGAAGGTAAAAGTATAGGTGTGGATATTTGCTATGGTGCAACTCATGGGCAATGTGACTCATGATCAACAATGGTTCACTGTCGAGTCTGTCGTGACATTATGTTATCAGTTGGTGACGACACCATCCAGAAAGAAAGGCGGGCCTACAGCCAAACCCACAGCAACCCCATACGTCGACAGTCGAAATTCAAGGACTTTCAAGGACCCGACAGACTTTTCAGACTTTGGAAATGTCAGAAAAAATGCCAGAACTTTCAAGGATCTGTGGGATCTGTGGTTTGCCTTCGGGACCATGTGTTGGTTTGCAATGGATGTGACTGCTCTGCCTTTCTTCCAGGATGGCATTGTTGCTGAATGTCCCACTCATTACAATATCACCACAATTTGCAATCTCGGAAGTAGCAGCTCAGCAGCATAACAAGGACTATCAGCCCAATGGTGGCAAAATAATGCGCCCCGTGCCGATGGCCATCTTTGGTCTTCTCTGTTGATAATAGCAATACCAGTGACTATATGACAAATGACACACGATTAGTAGTAACCATGGCTATATTTTGCTCGGTAACCGAGATACAAACAACAAACTTTTTGGCCTCAAAGAAAGATTCGGCCACTTCTGGTGTCCATATGGCCAGGCCATGTTGAGCAGTAGGTTCAATTTTCAGCATTTGGTTTCCTATAGTAACCACAGCTCTAACGCACACCATTTTTGACTTAGCGGCATGGGATAGACAGACGGACTGCAGCTTCATTTAATGCCCCCACTTAGGTGGCACGTAATAATTATAAACAACTACAGTCAAGAAACATAACTGATAAACAACTGCTTGTTTTAACTTAGTTTATAATTGGACAAAAAAATCAAAATTTTCAGTGAAATAAATTAACCACGTACAGGACTGATGGTCGACTCTTTTCACAATCAACTGATGTTTGTGTCAAGTTCAAAGTCACATGACACAAAAACTAGGAAAAATATATAAAAATCCAGCCCGAACAAATTTAGAAATTGTGCCCTAGTTTAAGAATCAGTGGTCAGTTGCCAGTTCCCATTGTAAATGGCGGAGAAGATAGCTTTTGAAAGTGGAAGGATTTCCAACTTTCAAGGTCTTGTGAGCTTGACCTTGACCTTGGATCGGGTCATACTGCATACGATCGTGCATCACTCACCGAAATCTACCTACACGCCAAATTTCATTGAAATCGAGGAAACTTTGTGGACGGACTGACGTACAGACGGACGAACGGACCTAAAA
>Ga0209780_1003857_pt1 | contig 11353 bp, 7 predicted proteins | sample WorMetexBAHAMAS2_FD_187384 | JGI IMG/M metagenome (GOLD analysis project Ga0209780, IMG submission 187384) | Marine gutless worms symbiont microbial communities from Max Planck institute for Marine Microbiology, Germany - Inanidrilus exumae... | ecosystem: Host-associated > Annelida > Digestive...
AAATTCCGCGGAAACACGGAAATTCCGCGGCAACGGCCGAATTCCGCGGCTCGGCTCGAAATTCCGCGGCTCGCGGAAAACTGTGGGCCCTAATTATTATTATTATTATTGCAGTTATTTTAAAGTTGAAACCGTTTAAACAAAATGCTTACTGGCTGCAAACGATTGAAGATTTGTGTGTGCTGTGCGGTGCAGCCTGTCATCAGATTACTTTGCCCACTTGTTATTATTAACTGCAACAGATTTACTCGGTGATAAACATAATTCTGAAGGAGAGCTGACAGGAGTGTTGAGTTGACATTACATTATACTCCATAGGTCTAAACATGTATTATATCGTCACTTGAAAGTCACGTTGAAATGTTATGTGTTTGTTTTCATGCAGTGAAACTGCCAAAGCCTCTTGCAAACCGTGACTTTGTCACTCAGAGGTCATGGCAGGATAACGGACTGGAGAAGTTGATTGTCAACCATTCGGTCAGCCACAAGGCAAGTGCTGTCTGGAATTCTACTGCTGATAGTGATACCGTTCGTTGTATGAAATGCTTCAGCAATGCAGTGTAATTGTCGTTTTGATTTATTCTTCAGTTTTAGTTTTCATTTTCGTTTTAAGAATATTTTTTTAGTTTTAGTTTTGTTTTAGTTTTCATTATTATTTCGTTTTCGTTGTAGTTTTAGTTGTCTGGTTATTTTTTGTTTTACTTTTATTTTAGTCCTACAGTATTTTTTTGTTTCAGTTTTAGTTTTCATCTAATTTTAGTCTTGGTTTTACTTACTGTTAGATACTAACGTCAACAATAACGCAGTATACAGCACAGACACAGAGTTACTCGTGATTGTCGTCGTCATCATTATCATCATCATATGCTCAGAATCTAAACACCGACATGCGTGTTTCAGGTGCGCAGTCGCCACAGTGCCGCCTTCAGGGAACTGTTGTGAGCGTTATTATCGTTTTTGTTTTTGGATTTTTTCGTTTTCGTTTTATTTTGTTTTTTATTTTTTCATTTTAGTTTCGTTTTAGTTTTCATTATTTTTTGTTTTTGTTTTAGTTTTCGTTAACGAAAATCACACTACAGCAACGGCTGCACTTTCAACCAGCATATGGCATTTATGTTGTTGATTATGATGATAGTAGTGATGTGTACGTTACATTGTTTCTGTTGTTAGGATTTTCCACCACGACACGGCATTGTCCGCGGCATCTCGTATCTCACTGGCTACCACATGATCTCGACTGTAGGTGACGCCAGTGAAAATGGCTGTGAAGTGACATACTTAACACAGTCTGATCCTAAAGGTATGTAACTGACGTGTCACCTTCAACTACTATGTTATCATATTTAACTTTTTATATGTTATCACGTTTTTAGTGTTGTACTGGATACTAAAATAGTCAGAGTGAGACAGTTGACGTAAAAGCAGCAACGACTCTTACCTCAGGAGTCGCTGGTGTATAAAGCAAAGGACGAGGCCCACTGACTGGTTCCACTGTTTGGCATCAGGCTGGACGTCCAGTCATACAGAATTGTTTGCATCAGGATTCAAAACACAGGTTAAATGGCTGTGAAACCAGTTTGTGAGTGTTCAGTGTTTTTTTGGCCATTGTCTTCTTTGTTGTCGTCATTTTGTCCTGTGGCATTTCTATCAGTATTTAGCTGCATTCTTGCTACATTTTACAATGAAATAAATTATTGAATGAATAATGAGCGAAAAAAGTGATGAAATAATTGGGAATGAATTCATGCTACTGAAAAAAATAAAAAATACTAGGCGGGTTGCAGTGTATCTGCAGACACACTGCAATATAGGCTCGAAGAGGGCGTTTCTCACCGGTGTACTCGACTGGTGTCGCAACTGTTTACTTATTTACTACGAAATTTGGCAGTTTTCAGCTTTTGTAATCATTGCGGAGTTATGATGGCCTAAAGTCGCAAGGCCTGGAAATTTTGTGAGCAATTTTTGCATTTTTAGGTCGACTTCCAAACTTTGGAAGTCGACCTAGTACTATGGGTGGCAAATTTCTATCCGTCCGTCCGTCCACAAAACGTTTCTTCGATTTCGATGAAATTTGGTATACAGGTAGTACTCGATTAGAGATGAAAAAAAGGTAAAGACCATGCCCGGATTCAAGGTCAAGGTCAGGAGCCCATGAAAGTCGGAAATTCGACCATTTTGGACCATTTTAAACTCTATCTCCTCCCCCATTTATAATGGGGGCTGACAAATGACCACGGATTCTTAAATTAGGGGGCAATGTCTAAAATTTAACCAGTCAGATTTTTTAAATTCGTCCTCGTTTTCCGTCATGTGACCTCTGAACTTTGGTCCTAACCACGTCTGACGGCCCTAGCGGAAGTCAACCGTCAGCCTCTGTACGGGACTAATTTTTGGGAAAACGACCCCTCTGAAACTGTCGCTACTGCGTGGATCTTGACTTCTTTGGTTCAGAGCTGTACCACTAAAAATCACAGTGATATGCAGCATCATCTACAACATTCGATTGTTGACGTTGCATTTATAACACATATGCTGGTACCAAACCAACAGTATTGCAACAATATTGAAGAAAGTTGTGGTTTCTGAACTCAGTGCAATCATTTGCTGTGCCACTTGTCTGTTGTGTATACTTGTGCATTCTGTAACTGTCTGCTGTGTGTGTGGTCCTTGTAGGTAGATTGCCATCATGGGTGGTGAACAGAGCTACTCAGTGGCTTGCTCCTAAGGTATTCAGCAGTTCTCAGTTGTTTTCTTCCACGTTTCTCTTAGTATTTTATCCACCATTGTGGGCGTGTGAGCCAACTCAGCCTTCTGTAGGACAGTTCACTGACAAACTGCCATTTGTCATGTATAAATATTCTTATTGTTACTGGTCCGCCTAATAGGCCAGTATTGTTTGCTCGCAGGCGTCTGTCGTTGTCTGTCATCGTCTGTCGTCAGTAACGCTGCCGGCGGGCGGGCTGGCGGGTCGCTGGGCGCGTGGCCTGTTGGCTGCCGCCAGGCCAGGCATGTGGGCGGTCAGGCGGCCGACACTGCACGGTGGGCCAGTACGGTTATGTCCCGTTAGGGCGACACCTTGTTTTGAAGCATAATGCTTGTTGCTACTGAGTGTACAGGTGTTGCCTGGCAGCACACTGGGTATGATTGACTGCCAGGCAGTGGCACATGTGATATTTATGTGCTTTGTGCATGTGCTACTGAACACGTCTACATACAAATGTTGTCATCTGAGTTTGACCATCGCAAGTTTATCACAACGAACATCCATCTGTGTTTACAACATGATTACCGTGATGCTGAGTGTCATGCAGTTCATCTGCTGCTGCTGCTGCTGAGACTTATACAGTGTTCACTCACGTTTTCATTTTCTTACCGCGTCAAAAATAACAACCATACAGCAGAATTAAAGTGTGATTTTTAGGTCGACTCCTCCAAATAAAGTGGGTCTCAAATGTCCACCCATACATCCGTCCACTATAAGTTTCTTCAATTTCAATGAAATTTGTTATGTAGGTAGAGGTCAATGAGTGATGTATGATGGTATGTAGTATGACCCGATCCAAGGTCAGGTCAAGGTCATGAGCCCTTGAAAGTCGGAAATTTGACCTTTTTCGGAGGATATCTCCTCCCCCAATTAATAATTGGGGCTGGCAAATGACCACAGATTCTTACATTAGGGCACAATACCTAAAGCTTATCGGGGCCGTATTTTTGATTTTTTAAATTACTTTTTGTGTCATAACTTTGAAGTTGGCAGTAAGTAGGAGTCAACCGCCAGTCCCATATGGGGCTAATTTATAAATTTTGGGTTTTATGTTACCATGTTAAGCCAGCAGTCAGTTGCTGTTGCTTTGTGTCTGAAGGTGATTTCAAATCTTCACAAGGGCTGCGTGCTGTATGATGAATGGAAGAGTGAGAACCGACCAACATTCAAGCCCTGGTTACATCCAGAACAGAGTTGCCTTCCACTGCTGAACCAGCAGGATATCGTCACAATGAAGTATTCGACGACGTGTTCCGATCTGCTCAGTGAATCAAATGCCACGGAAGATCAGATAGCCACGGATGTGGTGGAGAGTTGAGTTAAGGGTAGTTGTTATTTTTGAAATTTTGTACCTGTGTACAGAAGTGACGAAGTGATTGGAGAAGAAAAATCAAAGAATAGAATGTGTGTCATAAGTGACCAGGGATGGAAACTGGAAACTTTGGGAACACATTTCCGCTGTTTGTTTTATATTTGCATTTTTCATTCCTACGTATTCAACCTTGCTGCTGTGCTTTAGTGCCTAAAGTTTTTTTTTCGGAATTGTACGTCATAGTTATTCTGTTATTAATGGGTTTTTTCATGTCATATAGGAAATGGTTGTGATGTATTAAAATTTTTTATTCAGAGGCTGTTTATTTTTAATCATATTTTTGATCTCCATACTGCTGTTGTTTTTGAGAGATGTTGGAATAAGTTAGGTGAATCACTTCTTTCGGTAAGTACATATCGTGAAATGCATAAATGTATATAATAGTTATATATAATAGTGGACATAGGGTATTGTGACCGATAATGCAGTTCCTCTAAAATTTGCCGATTAGCAGTGTTGGTTTAACGTTTTTTGCTGTAAGAGCTGCCTTGCTGTTACAAGTCTATGATGCCAGTCCGTTTGTTTGTCCGTCAACAAACGACGTTTTGCTGAGATGGTTGACTGTAGTCGTACCACATGCTGTGATATGTACTTGGTCACATATCGTATACACTGACCACATGTACATGTACATCTCCTGTGCCATTATTTATCTATGGCTGTGGCATTTGCCAGTTACGAGTTGTACATATGCTGCATCTGTGCTTTCAAACCCGGTACTATGGCACCCAGTCTCATGCTGCAATAAATTTTAGGTTAAAATTATATTAATGGGTCAGATTCCATTGTTTTGTCGTGAATACACAGTTATGTGCACAAAATGTACTCATAAGTAGCTTCACTAGTGAGAACAGTAAATGCTGTACTGCAGTCCTCATAGTTAACTTACATTTCAGTTAGCAATTAATAAATAATGAATGATTGATTGATTGAGTTACGGTTTTACGTCCCACCCAATATAAAATACTAAATAGGTCATTTCAGAGATGTTCTTCCCAGCCAATCCCTTGGCTAAGTACTGAAGAAACAAAACCCAACACAACAAAAGCAAGCAATACAAGAACAAAATTACCTAAGCTAACATGAAAGAACAGACAAAAAAACAATAATAAACTCAAAAAGAAATCTAAATTTAACTGACATGCAAAAATGTAAGAACTGCTCACGTGTGTGTGTGTATCATTGTGCACAACTGTCATACACAACACAGCACGGAGCATTTCTGATTATCTTCCCTCTACAGACAAGCACCAGAGCTCAGATGCTGTCTGTTGGAGGGGAAGGAGAAATAAATAATGATTATTAACAAACACTTAGCATTGCTGCAATGCGCCACCTGGTGAATGGATTTTGGGAAGATTTATTTGGTTTAAACAGGTTGGGAAGCATGTCTAGGTTGTCGAATTGATTGACTTGGTAGGCTGTTATCTGTTGTTAAAGGCTATGCCGTTCTGCAGTATTTTATGCACTGCAATAAATCTTAAACATATTATATATTCGGTGCCTTGTGCGTACTCGAAGTCAATGCTTTCATCATGAGTTCTTTTTGCGTGTGTCCAGTGAGGCCGACCGCAACACTTTTATACTGTAAATTTGTAGGTAGATGTGGGCTGAAATTAGTGAATATGTTCAGAAAATGCAGAAAAGCAAAATTTGTTAATTAAATGAATGAACTGCGTGGTGTACATGTTCATAAACATTACAGAATTTTAAAACTTTAGAGTTTATATTTTTGATGAATGAGAAGCATTATCATGTAATTTGTTGTTTTGTGAAGCTCAGCTGTTGGTGTTAGTCTGTTACCGAGGATAACCACCATCATTGTTTGGGTGACTGGCTGGTTTTTATTCACTGGCTGCATATAGCGTTAAGTGTAGTGCATTGGTCTGGCGTCTGTCTGTCCGTACCGTCTTTTTTATTACCTTAATAGGGTGTTAGCATCTTTTTTCCTAACACTAATAGGGCATGTGGCACATACTCAGTGACTGGCCTTGGGGGCAGCACGTGACGTGGCCAGCGTACATTTGAGGCCGATTGAGGATTGAGATAGTCGTTAAAACTAGAGCGATGGTGTTTGCAGCTCGGAGCATGACGTCAGTTACTGTGGCGTTGGTTGCTATTAGCAAATGTTGTAATTTGTGGTTGATAAGTTACATTTCAGCTTTTCTTCTACCTTGCTGTTATCTCGCAGAATTTTAAGCCATGTTGACTGTTAAATCCAAAACGTTGGTTGTTTTTGATCCCAGGTTCTATTCCTCTTATTTTTGTCAGTTTTCGTATCCATGAGACTTGCTGAAAACAGAAAAATGAATTGGCTCAATTGGTTTTATTGTGTGTTTTATTGCGTGATGCAGTGAACGTTGGCTTCTTGTGCCTTTCTGCTTTCACAGTTGTGTATTTCTGTGAGACAGGCTTACCAGCATGTCTCTATCGTCCTGTTCTAAATACGTTTTTAGAAATATTATTTATGCCGTCAGCATATAATAGAAAGTTTCTTATGGTGTTGTAGTGTGCTTTTGAATTTATTGTTTTTGTTTAGTTTTTCGTTGTGATATTTGTTGTGTGTAGCTATTTTTAACTTTAACCAAGACTACAATACGTTATTATCAGTGTGTTATTTGCTCACTATGTCTGTGTGTGTTTCTATGTTAGCAATTGTCCCATCAATGTTGCACGAGCAACTGCTGTGGCTGTAGCACTTTTGTTTCATGCTGTTCATTCATGAACCATCACCAGATGCAGCCCACACTTCACTGCCTGTGATACTATGTCAGTGATATTTTAGCAAGAGCCAAAAATGCATGTTGTGGTTCTACCATTAGTGGTTGCTAGTCTAAATTAGTCGTGTGTCATAGCATCCCACTGAACACAATTTGTGTCATTACTGCACGGCTCAAGTGACCAACTGATGGACACGTGGTCATCAGACTGCCAGGTCTACAGACGTGGTACTGGTAAGTAAGCCATTATGGCTGCACTCGTTTGTAATTCTAGTCACTGATAACCTTCCCCATCATTGGAAACAGTGACGTTTTGCTGCTTTTAGGTGCCCCTCGGACATGGGTAATTGACGCCGAATGTTGCAATGTTGGGCTGTGAAAAATTGTACAAATCGTTTGCATTTAGTGTTCTAAAGAATTTGTCACCTGGACATTCCCGGTGTCACTGATGACAAAAACCTGTAAGGTTACACATGGAAATCCAAGGCTGTCTTTCAATTCGTATTTGCTGTTAGCATTCTCTAGTGCCTGATAATTTTTGATGCATTTTTTTGAATGTTTGGGTTGTCTCCAAACATTTCCTAGAGAGCCTGCTGATCGTCACCATTTGTAATTTGTTAGGAGATTTGATAGTGTTGGAGGTAGAAGGTATTTTTCTCTGTGCTAAGTCGCCAGTTGCCATTGACCGATGCATCTGTGGTGCCTTCACTTTGCGTGAAAATCTGCTGGATTCAGACGCTGTTTCAAAAACGCATCTGTCTTTGTGCTGTTGTTGGTTGTTTGACAGTGCATTAGACACATTCTGCACTAATGACATACGATACGATATGATATATTTATGTGTGCTCAAAATCTGATATGATATGGCCAGCTTAGTCTAGTGCGCGGCACAGAAGCAAAAAATAAGGAAAAACTAAAAACAAAAACCGAGTAGCTCAAACATGTAGGCTATCATTAGCCATCTGCTTACGACCGGTGTGTGAGGTTTGGCTGTTGCTGTTTTATATGTATATGTATATAATGTTAACTGTTATATGTGCGTATTATATAAATTGTCGTTTACATTTCGTGACATCATGCTCTATGTACTGTTATGGGAGTGTGTTTTGCGTGCTCCTACTGCTAGTGTCGTCTGCTGCAATTTTGAAGTCACGTGCTGTGTAAGAAACATATTTAATTTCGTGAATATTACTGAATTTAGTAACAGTTGCTTACCCGCCTGATGACTATATGCCAATGCAGCCAAATTTGTCAGTGCCACTAAATTTCTGTGTTAGCCAAAAATTAGTCAGAAAAATATCCGGCTAGGTGGCAGCGGCTTGTCTTGCTGCCGCAGAAAAAAAAACATCTGCCTAGAGTAAATCAAGCCCGGGTACAACGTCATTTTGTACAAGAAATTCAAAGACAATACAACAGTACAATTTATTCATGTTACAGTTAAAACGCGCTGCTCTGTCGCCATGACACTGAACTGTGGTTAAGTCACTGCTTATTCATATTGCAATAATATCTCATCTCATCTCGATCGGTTTATTTTTAACATTTTCATCATTCTCTGGTGACGTCAGCACAGTCAAATGCCAATCAGGCGTGTAATGTAGCCAGTCTGACGAGTCCAGGTGGCCACGCCCACGCTTGATGAAGTACAAGCGTCAGGGACAAGCAGCAGTGAACACGCGTTGGCAGAGTGTAGTGAAGACACAGGAACAGATTCTAAAGTGACTTATGATACCACACCACCAAATTGGAGGGGGGGGGGCACTAAGCAAAGCTGCTGTCCATCTGGTTGACTGTATGTCTGTCTTTAGCCGTAATTTAGCCAAATATCACTCGAAAATTCATCAAGCTGAATATCAGCCAGGAAAAAAAACTGGCTAGCCAGACAAAATTTTGATTAGCCGGCAAATAGCCAAAAAACTCAGCTTTAAGATCTACTGATGATTTCCTCCCCAACTTTATATTCTATCCTTTCTTTGTGAACCACGTGTTTGCAACAATCATTTCACAGAACCCTCGCCTGACCCACATTTCTCCACATTTCAAAGAGCCAACATGAACGTCAGCACTTTCACGGCCTGGACGTTTAAAATCTCGCAACAGTGTGCTTAAAAAACAATACATATAGACCGATTTTCAAAAATCTTTCATTGCCAGATTCCCAAGGAAACTGTCTATGTAACTGTTGCAGGGTCTTCCACCTCACCTTAACTATGTTCTACATTACCTTGCAAAACTTGAAAATCACAATTGCTGCCGATTTCAATGGCATATTGCATGTGAGACGTCAGAATTCGTCTGGCTAGATATGAGGCCACCTTAACAGCTCAGGTCTGAATCCAATGACTATAAAATTTGGAAAACAATGCAGCAGTGCTGTGAAAAGGATCCGTGGTGTCAGCGAATTGAAGAAGTGGATGATTGAAGTGTAACGTGGGCTGCAGCAGACAGTCGTTGATGAAGCTCACACCAGTGAATGGCGTAAACGTCTGCGAGCTTGCGTTTGTAGTCCAGAGCGGGACGTTTTCAACGCTTGCTTTATTTATATTTTATTTTATTATTAAAATCGTACACAGAGTACAAGTAACTGACTATTTATCAGTTAGGTGGACTGCAATAGGTATTAGTTACAAACACTACTGTCATCTTTTGACAGTGATGAACTCGTTTGTTGCATAAACTTCACGGAGTTTGTCATCAAATCATATTCCAAACGTTCTTGCTTTATCTGCATTCTCTGGTTCATATGTTGCACACAAATGAAGTAAGTCATTGTCCTGATATATTTGTAGCATTTGCATCTAAATATTGTTAAGTTTTGTGAAAGTTTGTTAAATTTCAAGTAACATTGATTAATTCTGACGATATGATTAGAAGTTCAGCCGTTATCTTACTTTTTTGAATTTCGCAAGGTAGTGTAGCAACACAGTTAAGGGGAGTTGGAAGGTCCTGCAATATTTACATAGAGTTTCCTTGGGAATCTGGCAGTGAAAGAATTTTGAAAACCGGTCTACATATGCCGAAGTTATGATCGAAAGTCAAGTTTATTGGGTTTGTTTGGAGACAGTGTAATATGTACTAGTAATTATCAGATTGTATATTACATACATAAGTTTTTGTATAGTGCATATAAATTCGATAGAGTCACTATGCGCTTATTCAGCCTAATAGTCGGATGTACATTTGCCCATGCCGGCCATCTCACTTCCTGATTATGTCAAAGACAATAGTCTCTGTTCCACTTTTTATTGTCACCTCAAAACTTTTTTCTTCTCCTGCTAATAGCACATGCAGTGCGTTTGGTTGGTGTTTTTGCAAAAACGCACTATATACGTTTACTGTGACCATTATTACCGTTATATTTGCGTCTGTGATATCACATCAATCATTGACTGTCTCGGTTACACACTGCTGTGCAATGCCGTCCCGTGCTTATGCTGTGGCCTTGCAATGCTTGTACAGTGTCCAGTGAAATAGAAAGTAGTTTGTGGATTTTAGTACCAGTAGAATTAGCATGCACACAATTGCGTGTCAGTTTTAGAGTACACTTTCAGTTGTATTTACAGAGCTAGCAACCAAACGTAGACGCTTTACACTGTTTTTGTCGTAATTTGTTAAACAAAATTCCTTTTCGTTACCAGCTTTACTATGCATTGCCATGTAATAAAATGATCTAAGCAAAGTGCGGTAATGTTTTCACATCCCGAGTTTGTCAGACGTGTCTGTCTGTCTGCAGGAACACTCAAAAAGTTGTTGGGTGATTTTTGATTGAATTCTGGGAAGAGATACAACTAGAGACAAGGGATAGTCATTTTTGGGCGGATTTCTATCCCAGGTTTCTGATATAAAAATGCAAACATTACGTTGTGTTCTGACCTTGATATAAAGTGGTTTATTGACTATAATTTACACAGAGATTTGAGTTCAGAATTTTTGTACTGCATAGAGGTGATGACCTTGGTGACTGGCTGACTGCCTTCTTCCATTTAATTGTGTTGAAAGCGCAGTTAAACCCCAACCAACCAATAATCTTCCAATAAGGCAACCCTGTGACAGTTTATTACGGTACTGAATTTATAAGCATATCATTTTTGTGTACTCGTGTTTGTAGAAATTTTGTCAATTTGTTGAGTGTGATGAATTAAATTAGTTGTAGTGCTGGTGGAAAAACAGTTGTGTATATGTAGGCATGGGGGCCGGTACAAGAGGTTAAAGGGGTCGGCGGACCCCCTATCACTAGGTTCTTGACCCCCTGAAACTTTTGGCACATCAAAATAATTTTGCATCGATAATTTTTGTATATATGACCCCCTAAAATTCAAGATGTGCTGGTGCCTCTATATGTAGATGGTATACACCGACTAGATAGCAGCCTCATGAAACATATTCTTCGGTTGGTAAATTATTACAAAAATATACTGTTAACTATCACAACCAACATTTTTACCTTTGACGTTTCGGTCTCTATCAGAGACCTTCATCAGAAGAAGTATGATCAAT
>Ga0209780_1003858_pt1 | contig 11353 bp, 5 predicted proteins | sample WorMetexBAHAMAS2_FD_187384 | JGI IMG/M metagenome (GOLD analysis project Ga0209780, IMG submission 187384) | Marine gutless worms symbiont microbial communities from Max Planck institute for Marine Microbiology, Germany - Inanidrilus exumae... | ecosystem: Host-associated > Annelida > Digestive...
GTATGAACGGAACGGTCGTCTTCATCGCTCGATGCACATCAAACAGACATGGCGTTCCACGGTCACTTCCACTTTGTTGTCGCTGTCCAAGGGGCGTCACCCGGCCTGCCATTCTATTATCTCGGAGGCGTAGCCGTCGTCAAGTATAGATATGTGATATTTACATTAAGTCGTTTGGCCGATGAATCTCCAGTCGCCCTGAATTAATGACCAAGTGAAAGTACTGACTTGCCAGAAAATTAATTGTTTTGAAACAGAACTTACAGGGTGGTTGGGCGGATATGCCTCACATCCGAAAATAAAACTTCTATTGAATACTACAAATTGCATTAGTCATTATGAAACTTTAAATCACCAACAGATTAGTAGCAAAACCAGAAACACAAAAAACAGAAGAAGAAATTAGAAGAAGCCAGTATTCATAAGAGCACAAAAACATTCCGGCATTGTTATTGTGCATCGTGACCTTTGATATTTTGGCCTGGAAATAAATAAGTTTCCTGAACTCATGGTGAATGTGTCAAGTTTATTGATCTTAATTGCAGCGTTTTTTCAGATATCGTACGAAAAAAAACAGACAGAAAGACAGACAAAGCCAAACGCCGATGATAACCAACCCTACTCTCGTGACTACCGTCGGCGTTCGAAGACCAACAGTAAAAATCCGAAAACGTGCGTTTTCCATCTCTGCTCCGTGCGCATGGAATCAACTACCGACAAAGTTGAAACTGTGTCGATCAACCACACTTTTTAAGCGCAAACTGAAAACGTTTCTGCTTACTTAGTCATATCGAGCATATCTGAAAACAATTCTTGAACTGTGTTATGTGTCCTCAGTCAACTTGTAGGGGGTTCAATATTGTATTGTGCTGTATTGTTAAGCAGAAAGTCTGAGAGAGTTCAGATTTGGTGTACAGGTTCAGCGCAGATCGAGAGGTCAAAGATTAACGTCACGATGAGCTAAGTGTGTGTATATAAGCGGTGTACAAAAGTGAACGGAAATTAACACGATCGACGAGAGCGCTCTTTCATTAACTCGCTAGCTTCCGAAGGTCAGAGGTCAAGGTCACAAAGTCAGTGTGTCGCCTGCCGTCTGCATACGCCGCTACCTCCCGCCCTCTCCAACGCTTTCCATTTTATCCCCTAGTCTCTTTCTTTTGCCCTTCCACCAGCTTCATCCTCACCCTTTCTCTTCCCTTCAATCTCCATCCCGTTCCTAAACTGACAGAAACCTCTCTCCGCCCTTTACACAGGAGGAAACCCATGCCTTAAACCCATGTCCATGATGTCCCGCCCGACCTGGCCGGCTTTGCCATAATAATGAAAATCTTTATTCGCCATAAAGTGACAGCTGACCGAAATACAAGAAAATAAACAAGGGAATAAATAATTAGACAAACTTCAGAAGTTGCAGTTTCATACGATACTGCCTAAACCCGACATGGATTTCAAAAATGGGTTCGACCAAATCAGGTGATCAACTGGTAGACCGAGCTTGTTTCGACAAGGTCAGCTCTTTCAAATAAGGTGTCGCCCTGACGGGACGTAACACTACTGGCCCGCCGCGTCCTGCCCCCTGGTTAGTTAAGTTGCGCTGTGGAGTGTCACAAACGCTGACAGACGACGACTACAGACGACGACAGACACCAGCGAGCTATAGTCCGACCCCTACACTATCGTGTAGGCGGGTTAGTAACATAATGCTTGGCGACATGCAAAGTTAGGACTTTTATATCGGCAAATTGAATACTTATTCGGGTATTCGCACCATTCCGCTAAACGACATCGATGACCAGATAAAAAGCCGAAAGTTACATGCAAATACAAGACCAATATTTTATCTATTTTCTACGTTTTTCATTATGGAACCACCCTTGGATCGGATTTCTAGGCGATTTCAAATCAACTTTATTTTCTTACAAAACAGACTGTTTGACGTTTGTTCTTTGTGAGAAAATCAATACAAAACGAGAACTAGTCAATGGAACATGACATAAACAAAACAGATAAACCAGTGCTAGCAGAACTCAAACACAGCAAATCTGAGCTATGGAAATGATATTTGAAGCAGAATTTAAATAAAATAATTACATCAGTTAGATATAACATCATAGCGTATAGAAACCCTTAATATAGACAGGATTCTCTTTAGTGGTGTTGGCTTTAAAATTTCGAAATGCATTTTACAGACAGAGTGCATAGTTATCTCCATGTTGTTTGTAAAACATTTTGTAATTTAAAGGAAATATACAGTGACCTATCTTGACCTTATAAACTAAAATATTAGGAAATACATCTCCACGAAAAAGCCCATATGCAATAACTAATGTAATCTCAAAGATTAGGACCAATAGTGAACAATTTTATGCTGTATAATAGTTAGAAATTCGTTGAATTGTACGTTAAGGTTACTTATTTGAAGTACTTCGTCTGTTTTTATGTTGAGTTATGTTGAGTCCAGAAAGACATAGCGAAACGACGCTTCCACTGTCCATTTTGTTCGAGTTATATTTAGTTAAGTTTTTTCACTATCGGATTTTAGTCGGATGAATAAAGATTTTCGATAGTGGAGTGCAAAAAATTGTCGCCTTGTTTGTTCGTAACAAACTCTGGATCTCCAGTACTTTTATCAGCACAAAAATTCTGGATTTTATTATTATAATACAGGAACAACTGAATTTGCATAATTTATCTGTATCTTTCCAAAAATATAATGTTGTGTATGCTTGAATGTAATTTTGTATTTTGTATTTCGTGTCATGGACAATATGCAAGTTGGTAATGAAATTTGTTTCAAAGAGCCGTGTGAATCAAAGCCGACAAAAGTGAAACCCGTTAACTGCGAAAAACAACAGCGCTTAACGACCATCTCGGCAAATTAGCCGTAAAATTAGCATTGAGTGACATAAATCAGGTGAACGTTCGCGGGATCCGGCGTGTCGAACAATGCCATTAAACCGATACTGTTACCGACATTTTGTACATCAGATGGTGCTCGGTACACGCGCTGTTCGTGATCGAACCGGAAGCGCCGCAGCTAACGGGCGACATCAAAGCATCGCCCGGAAGCGAAATTCTAATGGCGACGAAGCGCAGTGGCTGATGGGAATGAGATGAGCCAGGCGGAGGGAGGTATCACAGCGCAATAAAGTTTACACGGCGATCGAGCGAACTGGCCGCGATCTCTGGCGACTGGCCTCGACTCGACGACGACGGTGGCGCCGCCTGCTGAACTGTACTGAATTAACATGTCGTAAAGGCCGTGGAAGAGATAGGTCGGTTTGCGAAAGGCATTGTGATTTTCATCGATTGTCATTTGCTTGCAAATCATGTCTCGTTAGCGAAGGCGGCCTGGCGTAGGCTATACATTGCACCGGGCGGAGCAACGAAGGCGCGGTCATCGTGGTCAGTTTCAGACAGGACGTGGACAGCGGTGAGAAAGGGCGGGAATGAAGGCAACCTTCGGAGAAAGAGAGACCGAGTGAGCGGAAAGATGAGATTGAGTTTTAATCGCAGCGGTGTCGGTCGGTGGGGCATGTTGCCCATTTTGTTTAGGACGCAGTGAACCGGCGGCGCGACATTGACCGCCCGCCCACGCTCGCTCGCGAGCCTATTATGCGAATATTGTACTCTGGACACGGGACAAATAACGCGATTCCGGCAATCTGTTTACCGCGCGTAATGATCACTTAGCAATCTTATTCGCTGTCTGCACTCTCTCGTTGTCACAGATCACAATGAAAATACTATATCCTTTCATTGCTGTTTACCAACTACTTTACTGGTCACGGTAAACCAATCGGTCGCGTATGTGGATTGTGGACAACAGTTTTTGAACTAATGACCTCTACCTGGATATTTGACATGCTGTACATCTTGATCATATATGGGTCAAGTTCGAACATTAAAGGCATAGGTCAAAATTCAGGGTCATAGGAGGAATAGCGGCTTAACATCATGCTGTTCGTGGCGCAGCGAGAGACGAATGCAAATAGTATAGAAAAGGCAGACCTGAATTCAAACTAGAAATAAGTAACAGCAGCTGTGTAATTTTTCGGTCGGCTAAAATGCTGTTAACGTGATCGGTGTGGCCTCCAGTGAGGGCTTTTTATTTTCTTTTTTTTAGTATTTTTGCAAAATTATCGAGAATTATGCTTGATAAATTTGCTGTTGTGTTGGATAGATACTGATGAAAACCAGCATGTTGATCCTTTTTATTGTCCGGCCGAATTGCACGCTGGCCGCGTCACGTGCTAACCCCTGGTGAGTCAGTGATTATGCCGACAGGACAGACAGACGGACGGACCGACGCCAAACCTTTACATTACGCTTTTCGCCAGACGTGGCCAGCGTAATAGATCTGATGCTACTATAAAGATGGGCAGAGGAATATTGCGACCAATCGGTAATGATTGGTATTTCTGTCGTCATCACGTCGGTGTAGAATTATACTGTTCTATCTGCTATTTTGTTTACAATGGAGCTTTTTATACCGTTGGATTCAGAAAAGACTGTTCTATTTGCTGGTAAAACTGGCACCAGTTAGTTCGCCCCCGTTACTTCAAAATTCAACAGAACTCTGTTGTTTTATCTGTATCGATCTACTCGATTAAGGTCTACACTGTTCTGTACGCAGCAACCAACAACCTGACAAGATTTCGGAACACAGAACATTCTAATACTAAAATTTCTTCGTCTGCTGTTGTACGTAATCTTGTTCTATTTCTGTCATCTTACTTCGACTGTTGCAAGTTAATCGCACTGAACACCATCTTTGTTTACAACGCGTCGACCGCGACATGGAGCATCTACAACTGCATGGACATTCTCATTGTTTATTTAAAAGAAAAAGTTACAAATTTAAATTTTAGAAATATGCACGACAGCATATTCTAAAGCAGTGATATACCGTTCTGTATGACGCAACCAACCACTAGCAGTTTTACGGTCACACCAAGCGCCTTCTTTCAGAAGAAAGTTGGCTATCTAATGGTGGCTGCGATCAATTTCAGACGTAAACGTGGACCGTAAACGGCAACTCCAAACTATTTTCTGGATTTTCTCGAAATAGCTAAAAATGCAGATAGTAAAGAATAATTCTAGACCAACGATTTTTATACTAACGGCACATGATAACGTTGATTCTTGGCAAATCGATAACAACCTTTATCGGGCGATTATTTGATAAGCCCATCGCTCAATTTAAACGGGTTTTACCGCACGACGCTATGCTAGCGCGGTATGTGCTGTCGTCGTGTATCCGTCTGTCTGTCTGTCTGTCCGTCACAACAGGTATTGTATCGAAACTGCAAAAGGTAGGATCACGCAATCAAATCATACGATAGCCCAGGGACTCTAGTTTTGTGGTGCCAAAGATCTTGGCGAAATTCCAACGGGATCACTCCTAACGGGGGCGCCAAATAAAGGTGGGGTAGGTCAAAGACTTCACGTTTGGTAGACAGGTTGATCGTAGCAACCCTGAAAGGGGCATGGACAGGGTCACATGACCCATTTAAATTTCGGAGGCCACAATCATATCTCGGGAACGGCTTAAGACAGTCGTCTAATTAGGCGTACGTGTAGGCCATCTTATCTGTTAGCCTTGGGATGACAAACTGCTCTATAATGGGCCTGTCAGTGTCACGTGATCAATTTTTATTTTTTTACTTCAGTCATATCTTCCGGGCTAATCTGTCGTCCACACTGTCAATTTACACACCAAATATAAAATTTCTAGTATCGTCCATTCCAAAGGGGCTTGTGTAAGTTGTGTTCATTGTCACATGACCTGTTAAATTTTGGGAAATAAGTGATAATATCTCGGAAATGGTGCAAGATAGAGACACGGTTGCAATGGAAGTCTAATAGGAAATCGTATGTGGCCTGTCAAATGGCATCAATACCACTGACCTGACCTCGGGTGAGCCTGAAGGTCATTCTTGCTCTTTGAAACTTTTCTGACTACCATATCTCAGGAAATGTAGAATGCAGTATGTAGTATCGACAATATGTTTATTCGCCTCTACAAGTTTTTTTTCAAATGTGAGTTTTGGTACAGCTGTGCAGCAGTTGACAAGATTTGAGCTGACCTAGTGCGTCGAGCGGTTACTGTGTGATAGCGGAGCTTCTTGTGGTCACTTGGTAAGCTGACTAGACTGCTTAAAGTGACCAGTGGTTGACCGATACTTACCGTCGATGAATTCGTTACACACTTACATGATAGTTTCAAGTTTCCTCGCTACTTACCTATGTCCAATCGGATGCCGTCTTTTTGTATATGAAATGAGCATCACGATGAATTGAACTTTGACTATTACAACGACTGTGGTAACTAGTGTTAATTTTTTTGCAACTTTGATGAATTTGCTCGACATGACCTAGTTCTGTCTTGATTTCATGCGCTTAGTACTGCGTTGAATTCTTTACCTTCCGGACATAAATTCAGTCTGGAGTCTTTGTTGATATCATAGCCAGAAAGTCAAAACGTTTATGACATCGTCTATGGCTGATTGACTATTGTATGTAATTACATATATCTTTATTCACAAAATAAGGTAGCAATGTACATAAATACACAAATAAAAGGATAAACAAACAAAAAAGTACAAGCAAAAAAGAAAAATAACGCGCAATAGGCCTATATACATAGGACACTATAGCCACAGTCACTTAGGCCTGTGTCGCAAGCATTTGGATATAGCTTCGAAGATTACGATATCTCGAATTGCGATTCTGCGAGTTTACATGATCTTACAGGATTAACAAGTAGACTTATTCACCACCAAGTAATAGATAAAAATTAAACAAATTAAAGAAGAGCAACAGAAGGCATTGAACCTCGCATCACATACAAAAAAGCGCAAAAACATTCACATTCACGGATTTCACGCATAGGCTACATCATCAAGCTATCAAGCTTAGCTTATTAAACATCTTCATTCATCAGCATTGCAACATAAAACGAGAGCAACCAGGCATCAAATGTCAAACAAATGGAACACAAGGCAATCGTATATATCAGACTTCGCCCGAGCTGTGTAAACCGGAAGTACATAACGCATCGTAACGACGCCGGAGGAAGACGGAGCCACGGCCATAGGCAACATACACAAAAATTTGGTAAGATAGCGCATGTCGTTACGGTGATATCCTCGCGGACAGACAGACACGCACACAGACGTAGTCGTCACAATACTTCGCAACAGCTCCTGCGAAGTAATAACTCAATAAGACAGAAAAGAAACAATGAAGGAGGTAGAGGTAACAGGGGTAGCTTGTATCAGGCAAAGCCCATAAAACAGCAACAGATAGAATTAACTGCTATACTACATACAAACACAGACAGACAGAGAGAGAGAGAGAGAGAGAGATCACTACAAAAACTAGACTAAATACGGACAGCCGTCTTAACTAACTATCGGTTAACAGGTGTGATTATTCTGTTGTAGGAATGCGCGGACAATAATAAACCGTCTCAAAAATACCGTGATGCCGGTATACCGCGGTATTTCGTGACGTCATCAATTGTAGACAACTTCTGCAAAAATCCAACCGTGCGAATCGATTGCAGTGCTCTCGCCGATTCTCTTTACCATAACAGTGTGTGTTAATGATATTACTGTATATGTAAACTTTCTGCCTCTGGACGTGGATTTCATGTTGCTGGCATTTATGCTGGAGTTTTAATTTACGCTGATTACCTGCTGCTGATCTCATCTGTGCATGCAGTGATTTACGTAGAATGCTGCGGACGGTATTTAGCAAGCCCACGGTAGATAATGCCGTCACTTTTACTGCCGCGGTATTTTTCTGATACCGGTATACCGCGGTTTCAATGCAGTGAGTCGACGGCGGCGGCGGCGCACTGCCGAGTTTATGATCATCGTGTAATTGCAGGTTGTGCCAGGTGATGATGTTCGACACTTAGCGCCATCAGCGACTACAACAGCGTCAACCTGTCATCGCCTCGTCGCCGAGCGCCGCGCCACGCCGTCATGCGCCGTGACCATCGGGCACCGACCTGTCAATCATCACGCATCTGATACACAATGATACACGTACAGTGGCGCTAAGGCTAATTGCTCGCCGAGTGTCGAACGACTCAAGTCATCGAGCTATCAACTGACAGTTTCATGTGACGTATCATAGATATCATCTACTTACCTCGGTAATGCAGTATATAATCAGACACTTCGCATCGGGGACGCTAAAAATGCTGTTCATTACATTCTCCTGCCTTGTAACTGTAGTGGTTTTGAGTTTGAAAATTGTTTTGTGCGATTTGCGCAAGAGAACCCAAGTGTTCGTACAGCAACTAGATTTTTTTTTGGTAATTAACGTGTCAATTCGCAGTCTAATGGTCGCCCACTCTTGTTCAGTTTTGACTGTAGTAACTTTAGTGTGAGAATTTGCGTACAACGAAAATGAACTCTTTCTGACCTGCAACGTCAGCTGCCTATGTCGTTCATTCATACGTATTCCGACATGGATTCGTTGATAAATGCATTCTACATCCACCTAACATATGCTTACAGGACCAGGCAATGCCCAAACGTCTAACTTCAGAACCATACGAACGAAAACAACACTGCGGCACTGTAGGGGCCCAAAACAGCAGTCACTGGACGCATTAACCCTAAGCCAAACTATCGCATCGTTCTCCGATGTCTTTTTGTCCGAACCTTATTAAGTTTGAAACAATATATAGCACCAATCAGTGATTATTTTTTTGGATACGCTGCTTCCGTTCCTACTGCGGAATAACGGCACAAATTGCTTTGCAGTTTAGCCTGCTTGATTGAGTTCAGGTTTTACGTCCCATTCGACACAGAATAGGTCATTTCAGAGACGTTCTTCCCAGCCAATCTCTTGGCTTGGTATTGAAGAAACTAAATCCAACACAACAAAAGCAAGATACATAGGAATAAACTGATCTATGCTAACATAAAAAACGCAAAAATGATAAACATAAAAAATACACAAAAACGAAATCTAAACTTAAACCGACATGCACATGTAAGAACTGTTCACAACTTCACATGTGTGCGTATCATTGCACGCAATTTTCATACACAACACAGCACAGAAAAAAATTATATGCTCTCCTAAACTCCAGACAATCATCACAACTCAGATGCTGTCTATTGTATGTGAGGGGACCGTTCAGCACGAAAATTGATGAAATTTAAGTTTCACCACTTTTATTCTAGGGACAATGAATCGGCATAGCCAGGCTTTCATTGGGGCTGTAGCTGCATCATGGGGAAAAATTGTGAGAATGTCGATTGCTAGACGTCGGAGAAAGTAGTTTTTAAAAAATAAGAAATAAAATATGCGCAATTTATAATGATCTGAAGTTATCACTAGCGACGTGTGCAAAACGCTGAATGCTGATAATGATGATAACGGGCGGAAATGATGAATGTTATTCAGAGGAAGGCCGTCTCCGCTGGAGCTGGGCGGTCGACAGTTTGTCACGCAGTTTGAAACATCTCTACGTCGACTTCGCTTCCATACTGACTCCGGTTCAGTAGCCGGCCGACCGAACCGCACAGTTTACAACGCGACGCTTTTTACACGTTCACCGCTTGCCCGTCGGAGTCATCCCGTCGCGGCGAAGACGCCTGTCAACGCCGACCGTCGTCGCGCCGATTGTTCGGCAGAATGGAATGACCTGCCCCGAGGGCCGGCTGCAGAGCTGCACTGCTTCGGGCACAGTCGCATCGCTCGCCGCCGTGTGACGTCACCGCCGCGATTATTATCAGCGCATGATGTCGATTTTATCGCGACGGAAAATGAACTCGATTTGTCGTCGTAAAGTTCTTAGTCACTGTTCGTTTCCATCCACTGAGATTTAGGAAAATGTTACCGACTTGTGGCTGTTGATAGTTAAGTTTTACCGATCCTTTTAGTGGTTCACATAGTGCAATGGGTCTAATGTCTGTGTCTGTCCGGGCAATAACTTTTGAATAAAATGACCTCTGAACTCTGACCTGTTTGTACGCTAACTTGCTAACATAAGAGAGAGATAAGCTATACGAAAATTATAACTCGCGTAACTTTACAGTGCACTAAACAAGACTCGTGACGTTTGGATATTCGGAGTTAATTTATCGAAACGATCATCAGCAATACAGATACAAGTGTTATCGTTTATTGGAATGCACCATAACGAACTTACTTCTCTTTCTCCCTGTGTATGTGCGTTTGAAGACAGAAGCCATGTCTTGACTGTTACCATAATTACCCCAGATTTATTAAGTTTAATTAAGTTCTTTTACCCATTCGAGGCTGTGCTAGCGCGGTATTAGTTATGGCCCTGCATCCGTCTGTCCGTCCGTCTGTCACAAGTCAGAGTTCTATCGAAACGGCTAAACGCATCGAGCTTGTATTTGGCACGAAGGCTTATCCTACATTAGTTTGAAAGGGAATTCGGGTATCTCCAAAATATAGATGCTTCCCTCCAGAACTTTGTCCCACACTCTGGACTTGGAAAAATTACGCAACTACACGTCCACCTAGGTGGACGCTCGGTGGATAAACTGGCGACGGTCGTCGGTCGCCAGTTTATCACACTGATCGTCCACCTTTGTGTTCAACGCTATGGGTGTAACGCAGAGCGTCGCGCTGTCTCTCTGCGTGCGGCAGCTGAGACTTGTTTATATTTTCTGTGTTGTCGTTTTGTCTCTGTCATTATTGTGAATAAAACGAGTATGTAATTGAATAGTTCACAGTGTAAGTAAGTAAATGTTTATTTTAAATTGGCGGTCATGAGACCGAATAGCTCAATAAAAAACAATATTAAAACAGGACACAAGACACTGAGACACTTACTAACAGTCTGCAACATTAGAAGAAACACAGGCAGTTCATAACATCATAAGAGTTTTTAAAAAATTAGCTCACATAAATGGGGTTAGTCTAGGCCTACTGATACCATCTTAAGTCATAATTTACATGTATCAACGACTGAGATTTATTTGTCCTGGCGAATGGCAGCGCAATCAGCGGCTCAGTGCAATGTCCTTGATGAACCGCTGCAGTTTTTTTTTCTCAAGGCGTCTCAGTTATGGAGGATTCTTGTTCTCAAACGCTGACTCAACCCGCAAACTTGTTCGACCTTCTTCGACATCGTTGACGTCGGCAAGGTCACATTACGTCAATAGCTGGATGCACTCAGACTGAATACGGCCACGCGGGCCGAAAATGTCGAGTTCAGAACGACCGCGACAATGTTGATCGTTGAAAACCGTACGCGGCGTTCACGCGCTCGACAGAATGTTGCCGAAATACTTCGGCCGACGCAGCCGGCAACGCCGCGTGGCCGAGAATCGACACGGGAGCAACCCGAAAG
>Ga0209780_1003859_pt1 | contig 11353 bp, 5 predicted proteins | sample WorMetexBAHAMAS2_FD_187384 | JGI IMG/M metagenome (GOLD analysis project Ga0209780, IMG submission 187384) | Marine gutless worms symbiont microbial communities from Max Planck institute for Marine Microbiology, Germany - Inanidrilus exumae... | ecosystem: Host-associated > Annelida > Digestive...
AGGTTAGACATGGAGACGGACAGAGAGGTGCGCGACAGTGGGGTTGCTGAGGTTGGCCGTAAGCCCCGCCTCACTTCGTGGATGGCGTCGTCGCAGACTGACGCCATCTCCATACATTTCCCATTACATTTACCCCACACCCGCCTTTAAAGTGGGCGCAAATAGCCATTTGAAGCCAAACTCGCAAACAATTAGAAGTAGCATATTTTCGAAACTAACAGCACTGATTCCAACCAAATTTCGTGCAACAATAGAGACCATCAAGTAGTCTTCGTGAGTTGTTCGATTTCTGTGTGTGAAATAAGCTTGAAGTTGAAGAAGAATTTGAAGAGAGGACATTTATATAGCGCCTTTTCGTAAGACTCACCTCTAAAGCGCTCAGAATGGCACGTATTAACTAGGGATCACACAGTTTTACCTGCCACCCACACAATTATACATCCTGCCTTTACTCCCCAGCCACAGCGCATCACTGCATTATGGCCGGTAGTCTTTTCCGTCCCCGTCCCACAGAGGGTAGGAGGATGAGTTGGCCTGGGTGGCTAGTTACAAATTGAGATGATATGCCCGCTCGAAGACGGTCATCCATCCCAGTACTAACTGACTGACCTGGGATCGAACTCGCGACCACTGAATCGCAAGTCCGACGCCCTAACCAGTACACTACCGAGCCACCCGTTTCTGTGATGTGCAGGAGGAGCAGACGTGAGTTGTGTGCTGGACAGCGGCAGTACGGTAATAAACATGGATGAACCGGCTAGCTCGGTCGTCATCAGCGTTCCAGACGTGGTCCTGCTGCCGTCGCCCGTCGCCGGATCCACGCCTCCGTCGCGGCCGTCCTCCCAGGCGGGCAGGCCGCCGTCTCTGGCACCGGAGCCCGCCAGCGCACCTGCCGTGGTCGAGACACCCCGATCCACGCCTCCGTCGCGGCCTTCCTCCCAGGCGGGCAGGCCGCCGTCCCTGTCACCGGCGCCCGCCAGCGCACCTGCAGTGGTCGAGACGCCGAGCGCCGACGCCGTGCAGGTGGCCGTCAGGTCGCCGCATCAGGACGCCAAGAGTACGACCAGTCGACGTCCCGCCAGGACGCTGAACGCCGCCGCCGAGGTCAGACCGCTCAACCAACTCTAAACCACAAGTATAATACAGCGGCACAGGCAGTGACAAATACAGGGGAAGGTTCTTTGGGTCAGGACGAACCCTCTCGCCCCGCCCATTACTACATAAAATTACTGTCTATAAGGCTGTGTTCACAAAATATTTTTGCTGACTTTCAGAGTACATTATTGTAGTATAATTTGCAGAAGGAGCTCTCTAAAGATGAGTTTATTACAAAACGTCGTGAAAGTAAAGCAAACAGGACATTAGTATGGCTAATGGCTAGACAACTCAACCTGGCCATCCCTTCTTGGGTAGACGCGATAAATACTACTGGCGACCATGATGGGAAATAGCGAAAAGCATAAAACATGTATGGAGAACGAACTGCTGACATAGTTAGTGTGGTCAACGTCAGCACTTATCGCACCTATAATCAGGGAGGGATGTCCCCTGCAGGCTGAGTTGGCTGAGATGTGAATCGCGTTTATTGGGAGAAAACTGTATGGCAGTACATTGAGAGAATAATTTCTAACGTAATAATTTCTACCGCTTTGTTACGTTAATTAATGTGACAACGTAGAAGAAGCACGCTAAAGATAAAGCGGAAGACGAGCGAAGAGCCCGACAAGTTTATCGCGAACTGATATCCGAGCTTGACTGGTGGAGCAAATATTACGTCACTAAAGACGACGCCGTAAAGGTCTGTTTTTTTAACTTGACAGAGATTTAGAAGGGCATTTTTAAAAAAGTTCGAACGTTCGAAAGTAGATTTTTACAGTCGACCACTTCAGTCGGCCAGGTGAAGTTGTCGGTATTATGTGTGTGTGTCTCCGAATAATAACTTTTTGAACCAAATTTTTGAACCTGACTTTCTGGTTCATCCAAGGCCAGCACCCACCAACCAACGCGTTACCATCGACAGGGATACCGACGAATATGGCCGCCACTAATGTATGAATAGTTATAACTCAGGCTAGTATTAATGGGCGAAGGTGTTTCGTTTTAAACTCCAGCTACTCTACACCACTGAAGACGATGTCATGTTATCTTATCGTTATTATTCGGCTCGAAGCTAGGCTTTAGACGAATATTGGATTCACTTTACGGCGCGTTTTGGCGGCGTTCACGCGTTTCGCTATAACTCCGCTGAAAGTGAACCGATTTGGATGAAATCTGGAGCACTCTGAGCACATTATCGGGGGCTGGCCCTGGTTGATTTTGGACGCCATCCGCGCAGTAGCGACAACTGGAGAGCCAGGCGAAATTTTGTTTTTTTTTGTCAGGTAAGCAACGCGCGATTTCACCGATTTCCCGTCGGCCAACTTTCACGAAATTTGAACACAACACGTCGAGCGGTGTAGCGATGAAAACTTTTGGAACAAATTTTGAAAATTTTACAGTAAGAGGTAGTTTTTCCAAAAAAGGCAAAAGTTTCTTAAACTTTTTATCGTCTTGCGACTTCAGGCCGCCATAACTCCGCAATGATTACAGATCGACAGAAATAATATATACTATAATAATACACATAAAAGAGTATACAATAAGCAGACCTGATCAGCAGAGCTGCAATTTTTCGGTTGGCTAAAATCGTTGCTAAAATGGTCGGTGCGACCTCGAGTGAGCGTTTTCTAGTGCTCTTCTTGGCGCCGCCAGCGACCGTGCGTATCGTACCCAGGTTAGCTGGGTTTGAGTCTATCGCCTTGACTACTGTACCACGCTGCCACGGCTGCCGCGACTGCGTGGCACGGGCTCAGTGGGCGGTGTTTATCCGGTGTAGGTCCTTAGCCAGCAGTGACCAGTGAGTTGAAGCTTGAGTGGTCGACTGGTCGGCGCCTCGGCGTCTGATGAAGTCTTTCCGACCGCAGAGCATTTCTGCCAGAATTAGCTTTCAGTGAGAGCGGCAACGTGCTGGCCCAGTACGTGCCCCAGTATTTTACACCTCAGCCACAGGTTGGCGGAGGTAATGTCTATTAGCAGAATAACCCAAAACGTTATTAGTATATTTCTTGAAATTTGGGGAGTAGGTATAATATTCATTATTTTTGAAAATGATTTCTAACATATCGTCTTCAGAATAGGCCTATCATAAGTTTACCAGTTGGTCATAAGTGCCTCCACCCTTCATAGAACGGGGCCACTGTGCACGTATGCGGCTGTACTGGTACAATAGTCAATATTGCTTACATTACTTTCATGCATGCCCCTGCTGCTTGCTAGTGACGATACTGTGCCGTTTGCAATCTGGCTTGGCAAAGGTATGCACTCTATCGAACGCTTTCTACGCGTAGCTTTACGCAGAACTGTCAGGACAGTCGAACCGGCGACCTGCATATCTAGTCCAACGCTCTACTATTACACCATGACTCCTCCAAAGGATATTAACTGTTACTATTTATAATTCCGGTGTTTTGTGCAGAGTATTTGTTTTGTCGATGTGTTTTTATGTGCTCCAACTCTTTGGTTTTAACACAATTAATGAAGTTAAGAAAACGATATCGGTTACGACCACTAAATGTTAACTACAGTAAACTGTTCGATTGGCGTAGTCAGGATTGTTAATCATGGATGTCCTGTCCTATTTTGTCGAATGTCAAGCCCAAGATTGAATTTAACCTCCTGCCGCAGCGTCTGAAATGAAATCCATGTGCACTTTGCTACCAACAGTGTTGCGAAAATGGTCCAATAGTACTATCTGCATAACAGTACAGTACGTATTGTATACTGTGCTCTTGTTCCATTCTTGATAAAAATTTATTCTTCGAATCGAATAAGTGTTCTAGGACCCCGTAGCCCCCTCAGGCTACGCCAATGAATTGTACCTTTATTTAGTGAATTGTATCTGTTGCGTAAGCTACATATAGTGGTGTAACAACACTTATCGCGTTGAAACGTGTTTACTGCAGTGGCAGGAAGAGACCTTTCCGGTACAGTATTTAGTAGTAACGCGCAATTTGCATGTTAGGCTACCTAGGCGTGATCTCATAGTGTCAGTTCAGTGCTGTCTTATCTAGATACGTACGCGTAAAACCGCTTAGCATGCTTTTGACCTAACTAGACCACAAGTTCGTATGACTACCTATTAGAAATTTTTACAGATAGATTGCCATGTAACCGTTCAACAGCAGACAACGACATAGTTTGTGTAAATATTCAGCTGGTAATTACTAAATATTGCTAATATTAATATTATTATTAATGATTTGAGTTTTGACGCGTCACAAACTTGCACTACGTGAGCATCGCCGCCAAGAACAGTATGACAAACGAGTAAAAGAAAAGTTCGTACGACTCGGCAGTGAAAATACTGCCAAAATCAGCCGACATCTTGTCATGTCGCTGTCGCTGTAATTTCAATCTTTTTTACAGGAAATCGACGCCGCTGAGGACGTTGGTGGTAGATATCGCACGCGAGAAACAGACGATGACTTCACAAAAGTTTTTAAGATTTGCAAAAGATTTAATAGGATAAGGCCTAAAGAACCATTTCTTTTTGATGATAGGGGTAAGGGTATAAGTCTATAAGAGATCACTCTCTTAAATTAGTTAAAGTTAGGTGCACGCGGGACAGTACTACAGTAGGAGACTCTTTTTTCTGCTAGAATTATAAAAAGGTGGAACCAGCTGGACCAGGAGGCAGTCGATGCGACCAGCATCAACGCATTTAAAAGTAAATTAGATGGATTTAGATATACGAGGATGGGCTTCTTCATGGACCAGTCCGCTGAGCCCTTAGGCCTCCTGGTGGAACCCCTGCTAGCGAGGCCGCACAAGGTGAGTAACAAGGTGAGTATTTTGCTGCTGCTATGTGCATAATTTAGAGTCGTGCGAGTGATTGCTCAGTTTCAGGCAGCCACAGCTTACTACAGACACATAATATAACGTGTTTTGCAATGCTGTTGTTATGCAGAATTTCAACATGAATAAGGTAATCTGTCCGCGGCGTTTTTGCATGCCTGTTAAAAGCTCTGTGTTGATCTGCGCCTTGTCAGCTGTCTTCCGATATTTTTACCTTATTCCATACTCTGTGTCCGAGAAAAACTGGAACAGTACAAAGCTACAACACTACGCATTACGTGTTCAAACGGATGACTTAACCGAATTGAACAAAAAATTGTCGCAGAACAGTTTTGAATATCGTTTCGACAATGTTGGGAAATTTTATTGAAAACATGTTTTGAAATTACGGGGTTATTAACCTTCAGGGTTACTGACTTCAAATTGCAGTTTATTTCGCAAGTGATGCAGTTGGAGGAAACGAGACCAGAAAAGCAGCACACGCATAAATATGCATACAAAAACATATGTACGCACGCACACACACACGGAGACAGAGAGAGATAGGCCTACTACAGACAGTTAAGAAGTGTGCAGTAATCAAACAACAACGAACAATAAATTTAGCACAAGACTACTGACGCTATTGACACTATAAAATTCCTCTGATGTGGTGTTCCAGTTGTTTTTCGGACACAGTCTGTGAATTGCATGCAGTCTGTCTTTTTACCGCGCGACGCTATGCTAGCGAGGTATATGCTATTATGGTGTGTCTGTCTATCTGTCCGTCCGTCTGTCTGCCACAATTTTGAGAAGTAAGCGATAATATCTTGCAAATGGTGCAAGATAGAGACATAGTTGCCATAGGTTATTATATAGGATATCCTGGATATGTAACCATTACCGGTGACCCTGAATGACATTGACGGTGACTTTTGCTGTTTGAAACCTTCCTAACTCCCATACCTCGCGAAATACAGCGCGTATTATTTACGATACGTTTACACATGAATCGGAAAGCGCACGTGGCTTGTAATTTCAACTCTTTTCGAAAATGAAGGACTTCTTAAGTTCACAACCAGTCACCTACGCTGTAAATGTGGTACTATCTCGTAAACGGTGCCAGTTGCAGTTGTTGTTACTATAAAACACTAACAGGAAATGATATGTGGCCTATTGAATAGAAGCAATTCCGACGACCTTGAGTGACCTTCAAGATCACTCACCTACAGTAAGTCTTTTCAAATGTTATTTTTCGTACACATATGCCGCAGTTGACAAGATTTCAGCTGGCGTAGCGCGTCGCGTGGTCCGTCTACGGTAGCGGAGCTTATTTTTTTCTATTACTCGTATAGTCATCGTAAAATAATTTGATGCATAACGTGCTGCTGTGTCTACAATAAAAGAGAATGTTTAGCCTGAAATGGCTTAATGCTCTAGAAAAATATAGCGTTTTGAAGCCACCACAAATGAATCTGCCACATTTAAAAAAAACTAAATCATTCAGTCTGTAAGTGATACCACTGCCTTTCTCTACTGTCTTGTTATCCACACATGCCGATGAGCAAGGTGTGGATATATCGGTTACTGTTTGTTTGTGTGTGTGTGTTTGTTTGTACGGCTACGTATTTCTCCGCCGAGGATAAAGCTAGCCACGTCAAATTTTGCTCGGCGGTTCATTGGCGTCTAAGGCAGGGAATCTCCCATTTTTGTGAACTTTGCTTCCCCAGACCCAGAGGCCCAAAATCGGACGAATCTGCCAGCGCGCGGGCTACGCCCACCGGGATATAAACATTACCGTAGAGATGCGCCGACATAAGCGTTATGCTAGAGATGCGTCGTTTGTGAAATCGCGTGGCGTGTGGATCGGCATGTGTGGATATGCGTCAGTCCCCGAAGACGGACGTACTTGTTACAAATTATATGAATTTTATGAATGAATCGATGGTCACTTATTGTGTAACAGTGAAAACAAACTGTGGTAAGTTTTACTGTTGTTCTACAGCATTTTTACAGTTTTCTATGTGGATTCAAAAACTGTATGGTGCATGCCAAAGCAACACATCTGTACAGTTGTATTATATAATGCTTCTTTACGTCGTTTTTCATGCGTGTATACGCGGCAGTCGTTTCTGTTGCAAAGTATAATTGCATATTTCGCATACCGCTGGAATATTTTTTTATGAATTTCTTCTTTCCACTTGATAACGTTTTGATCACTGATCAGTGTTGTGTTGATAACAGCTGTATAATGCATGCGTGCTATGCTGCAGTGTTACAATACTAATTTCTTGTGTCACGCTATCTATAATTTTGTCGTTAAAGCTCAGTGGAAGCCGTGACTTTATGTAACGGCGACATTTCTTACATTTATCGGTGTTTTACTGTTTTTTATTGACTGCAATCAGTCCAGAGTTGTAATTAGAAATTATAATTAGGCCTTTCACAAGATACAGCTTGGACTGTGTCAGTCACTGCGTCGGTTGTCGCCGATGACAGAGCTTTCAACTCCATGTCTGCTTGTTCTTTTGGCACACATAATTAATTCGCTTCAAACTCGTCGAAGTGCCAGTGGCAGTCCTCAGTGATATATTCACTTAATTATTTTGGGTGTAAAAGTGTTAACACTTCTAAATCACAGTATAATTTTAAGCTTCACCGACTATATTAATTTATATGATACTGAAAATTATAACGTATTTTAATCTTGAAAGCACCATCTATTTCAACTATCCTTGAAGATAGGTGTTGCTTTGCAGATCAGCAGCATTCTCTCTGTGTAATGATTTGAAACCGTATTATTACTTCATACAGGTGAATAGTCGAACAGTACAAAATAGTTTATTATAATGGAAATTAGAGAACGCTATGCATTTACGTACACTATTATAGGCCACTATGCGTGTTGGAAGTACTATAGCCCAGCGTTCTATTACTATTCATAGTATAGCATTACTATATAGGCCTACATTTCCAGTAGTGAGACGCAAATTTTTCATTTGGCTGAAGTCATACCACGCTAAGTTCACTTATATTGAACGCCAAATGTTGTATTCGTGTTGCTGTATTTGAACAGGAAGAAAAATTTTCAAGCTACAACAGTAAGTGACGGCTTTTCCGCTTTTTGACTGTGTCTGTGTGTATGATGCTGTTGATGATAATAACAATGACAACAATGTATTATTATTATTGTTATTATTAGACCCTGGTTTTGACCGCTTTTGCTTGTACCTTTGTCCCTGATTGTGCTGCCATTAGCCATTAGCGAAATAAAGTGTACGTATTGTCTTGCGGGTTAGCTTGATGGGCTTCATGCCTTTTCTCTTAGCCCGCCACTATTTAGCTTTTGCTTGTTTGCATCGTAATAAATTTCGCGCTCTGTGTCTTTCTGTCTGTTGCAGTTGTATGTAAATTGTTTTGTTTTCACCTCTCCTCTAACTCGTTTTCCGTCCCAGTACCGCTTCACCATTGATCGTCCTTTATCTTTCATTCTGTTGTTCGCTGTTTATAATGCTAGTTTGAGATCCATTTGCGCCCGCGCAGTATGTTGCTTATTTTGTAGTTAAGTGCGTTGTCTTTGGTCGTTCGCTCTTCCTTTTTTTCTGGCAAAAATCGTAACATTCGCATAGCAACACAATATTCATTGATCACACAGTATTTCTCTGCAGTGAAGTTCTAAGTTGAGGTGGAATTAAACAATGTGTCGCCCTCGGGACAAAACTATACTAGCCCGCCGTGCAGTGTTACCATGGAGCTATAATTAGACTGCAGGCGACATGACGTCATGGCCTGGCCTGCGCGGGTGAAGTCGCCTGCATGCTTGCCGTGGAGTGTTACAGACGACGACAGACGCCAGCAACCATTATGAGTCTACACTAGGTGTAGGCGGGCCAGTAATAAGGCGTGTACACAGGGCCTATGTAGTGCTTGAATATCCAATTAACCACTTGGGATGATAACATGAAAGGGCGAAGTTGCATGTTGTGGTGTGGCCTTGAAGCCAAAATTAAGACGTTGAGCCGCTCAAGAGTCAGGTGGGAAAGCAAACCGATGATAGAAGCCTTTACTTTTCTGCTTTTTCTCTTTTTATACATTGTGCTTCCTGTCATTCACCATCCTTGTCCAAGTGTTCTTTTCTACGAAGAGACCATCTCTCCGTGCACGATTTATTGCCAAAATAATAACGCAGACCGTTTTATCATGCTTACTTTTGTCTGTTCGTATTTATTTATACATAATCCCATTCCAGACAATCAGTATTCGGCAGATCTCGAATGAAATAGGTAACAAATTAGCGATAATGATTTTTAACGTCTCAAGTCAAATGTGGACACTTGTAACAGTTATAAATATAACAGTTACAACAGTGTGGATTACAGACGTACTGACAAAAATGTTGTTTGAATTCCACTTCTTCATTTACGGATATCGTTATTTATAGTCGTAAATAATGGCTTTGCTTAACTCTGTACTTGCAGCAATTGACACGGAATCTGGTAATGTATTGCGCATGTATTGCACACTATCACTGCATAGTATTTCCACGCACTCTGCTTAAAGGATTTTTCGTTTTTTGGTGTATTATGGCATGTTGGTAACGAACTATTGGCACTGTCACGGTTTAAAAACCAGTAAATTTTGAGAACTAACGAATCACAGCACTTTTCCAACTCATCATGGTGCAGTTTTACTTTTTTTATGCAACGATTATGACATGCTGGATCGTTTCATGCTTTTAGTCATAGCATAAATAACGCAATGTGGAGACTAGATCGTATTTCGTGAAGGCCTAGACTAGCTGGCTGTTGTGAAATGATTTGCTGCTTTGATACGGGACTAAACTGGAGGTGCGACGCGGTGCCGCGACAGCATATTTTGATTTTCCGCGCGGAAGTTTCTGTATGATTGGCTATCCTTAGCGCGGCAGAATTTTCTGTACATGTTACTTACATGTGGCCGTGACTCGGTCCTCGTCTGACAACAGTGCAATACGTTATGTACTTCCGGTTTTGTGGATGACGTCATATTTTTACACAATGGAGGCCGTGGACCCGAATCAAGCACTACGTTTTTTGTCGAGTTCGGCAGGTGGCGGCACCAGTCGGACGTCAGACGAAGTCATTTTTTGGTTGAGTTAAATTGAAGTTAGAAACTAATTTGCATTGCGCCATAAAGTCCAAGAATTCAGAGGCGCTTGACGGCAGGACTAGTCAGTTGGGCAGCGAAAGGGGGTATGGTGAAATAAAAAAATGTTTTGAGGCGGTTTCTAAAAAACAGTCAATGATGCAGTATTTTCTGACATCAGCGGGCAGACTGTTACATAATGTTTGCGCCGGATGGCGGCACCGCAGGCGAAGTTGCTGTCTACGATTGCAGGCGTGTTTGTCAGAAGGATACACAAAAAGTAGTGGACAGATTTTCATGAGATTTGGCGAACAAATACACACTACTGAGTGCCGTCTAGTTTGTTATTGTCATGTGGTGAAATGAAATGTGCCGATAGCACTAGTGGACATGCCATGTGATGTGTATTTTATAATTAAACTGCTGCTTTTATTTTATTTTGCTTGATGTCAATGCTGCACGTACGATTGATAGATGCTATTAGATACTTCTGTCTTACTTACTTAGAGTCGTCCATGGCGTGTGACAACTGTATAAGCTTGCGACGTAGTTAGTGTGGCATACTAATAGGAAGTCATACGTAATCTATCTAGTGGTGACATAAGCTTCCACTGGCTATAAGGAGGGACCCATAAATATTTCAAACCACCCATTTTGAGACCCAGGTCACATCTCTGGAACTGGCGAAACTACAGGCATTTCAAATTTGGTATACGTGAATGACATGTAATATTTTAACACGTCCATTTAACAGCGAGTTACTATCGTATGAGTGGGCGTGGCCTGTCTGTATGATAGACATGCCGAGTTGTATTAATAATATCCCGTTTGCACGATAAACTGCTTGTATGAATTAAACATGTTAAGACGCTAGCGCACAACAGCGACTGTTGTGCGGCGCTTACATGCGAAATAAAACTGAAATAAAACGGTTTTATTTCAGTTGTATTTCAGACGCGCGTATATGTTAAATGAAACAGAAATAGAACACTGAAACAGTTTCAGAGTGGTTTCAGGCTAATTATAATATTTATTCTCATTTTGAAAAATATTATTGAGGCAACCTTGTTTCAGCCAATCACGTTGCGTCGCATGGTTGCGTGATCTCTAGCAGTGACTGTGACAACAATTGCTGCTATCGTGACTTCGTAGTCTGTTTGTCGTCCTCGCCGTTTTCGTCTGACATGTTTGATTTTGAACTAGCGTTTACCCGGCCAAAGGCCGGCAGGGAAGTCGGACCACTAAACTGGACTCAGGAGCACAAAAGCGTTTGATAGGTCCCCCATCGAAGGCTACGGGCCACGCCCCACGCCAGCGTGCGATTGGCCCGTGCCGAAGTCGGACCTTAGACCAGCGC
>Ga0209780_1003860_pt1 | contig 11349 bp, 10 predicted proteins | sample WorMetexBAHAMAS2_FD_187384 | JGI IMG/M metagenome (GOLD analysis project Ga0209780, IMG submission 187384) | Marine gutless worms symbiont microbial communities from Max Planck institute for Marine Microbiology, Germany - Inanidrilus exumae... | ecosystem: Host-associated > Annelida > Digestive...
CTCTCTCTCTCTCTCTCTCTCTCTCTCTCTCTCTCTCTCTCTCTCTCTCTCTCTCTCTCTCTCTCTCTCTCTCTCTCTCTCTCTCTCTCTCTGTGGGTGTGTGTGTCTGTTGGTCACGTTCGTGAGCCCTGCAAAAATGGATGAACCGATCGAGATGCCGTTTGGGACGACTCCCGTGGGCCCAAGGAACCAAGTATTAGATGGATGTTGAGATCCCCACGTGAAGGGGGCAATTTTTTTGGGATTGGCATTATGAGTTATTGTTGCGTTGTACGCTTGAAAAGGGATCATCCAATCCTCAATAATGGCACCACGTGCGATGCGGCCTTTCGTCAAAAAATTGACTAATATGGTTAGGCTAAAGTCGGACAGTGTTGCTATTTTGACACGAATTTATTAATTATGATCAGGCGAAAAACCAGTTTTAAGATGACGGTCATCGCTTCTCTATACACTGTACTTCTTTCATCAAACTGCTACGTGACAACAAGGTTAAATCTCTGTGACAAACTAGACAATTTTTACGCGCGTGATGCTTTGCTAGACAGACACGGAGCCACAGCGTATATCGCGCTAGCTACGCGTCGTGTGGTAAAAACTAAATATGAGCATCCGTTCGTTCGAGATAGGCTTGTGCTAATGAAATGGCGCCATAACTCGAAAAATTCGAACAAAAGCACTCGGTATAAGGCACATCCCCGTCAGCCACTCTTCACCGCCTTCATTTTGCCACACTGCACCGTATCCCGTAACTGTTTTTCATCTCTTTTTTCACTTTCAGTCGATTAACTACTGGACTGTCTACGTGTATAAATACGACAAAATATCCAGAATATGTTTAAGATCACTTCCAAAATTTAACCAACTCTTGTTGTATTCACAGTTCTGCCTATTCCCGAAATATTGTGATATCTATACCCATAAACTTATCATGCTAACAAAACAGACAAAAAGCGGCGAAACAGCGCCGCGCCCAGAAGCGGCGGAGACAATAATGCGGATGAATAATCGTCAGAGTATTTGTTACGCGTTGTTGAACGAAATGGCGGAACTACGCTGGTTTGTTTATACGATTTATGACAGTCGACGTCTGTTACGATACCGCCTTCGCTTCCTCGCGTAGCTGCAGACGCCGTGAAGGCCTATGACTGCATGAGAAAGATGCAGCAGCTGCTGCTGCTACCGATGCCCCATCGACACGAGATGTATAGATGCGCTGCAACCGCCAGCAACAGTTCGCGAGCTGGGATAGATTTATATAACGGTAAAGTAGCGATGATCTGACGCAGGTGTGCGTAGATATAGCCTAGAGTCAAACAGTCCTGCCCAGCTGCATCTGTTTTGGTATAGGCCTATATCTGGCGAAACATCAAACTTGCGAAACCGTGTTATTCGTATTACGGCTCATGTCAAGGTAAGCCACAATGATACAATACGATACGATCTTATACTATGTATTAACGCGCGCCTGAAAGCTGCCGGGTAACCAGCTTTATCTACCGCACGGAACCGGAAAACAAAAAATAATGTAAAACTAAAACAAAAACGAATGCAGCTTAGAAGAACCGGCAAAAGTACTCGTCCGTGGAGTCAGTTTTGATGGAGGAAGAGAGTCTGCGGTGAGAAGGATTTGTGAAAGACATAGGTTTTACGCCGACAATGAGTGAGAAAGTGAGCGAATGAAATAGATAGCCAGAATTGCGAACCAGGAGAGGAAGAAGGCATATGGAAAAAGTCGTTGAAATTCGTAGATTTCGGTACTTTTTGTTTTCGATCAGAACATCAATGTGAATATGTCACAGTAAGTCGTACGATAGGACAACATCACTGGAAACGTTACATTTGCACAAGCAGTGATGGGCTTCAGCTACTTCAAAAGCAGTTCAACTACAACTACTTGTAACTACTTGGAAGTAATTAAACTACGTAGTTAACTACCTTGATATCAAAGTAGTTCAACTAACTTGGGCTAACTACTTTTAAGTAGTTAACTACTTTTGGCGACTTTTCAACTACTTTTCTACTAAGCATGGTCTATGTTTAATTAATTTCATGTGCGATCATAATAAATTAAATTATTAGCACCAACGACTCGGTATAAAAGCGTATGACAAAATGTGTGCCAAGTACTCTTTGGCAATGATATTGCAAATCAAACACAATAAAGAGTTAAAGTTAAAAATAACTTGGTGGTCATTCTCCGTAAAGGTTCAAAGTAATGCTACAACTACTATATGGTTCTTAACTAAAAATAGTCAAACTACCACTCATCTATTAACTACTTTAGAGTATCGGTAGTTTAACTACGTAGTTAACTACAAAGTAGTTGAGTAAGCTTACTGCCCATCACTGTTTCTTCTGAGCTACTCGGTTTTCGTTTTTCGTTTTCCTTATTTTTCGTTTTTGTGCCCTGCGCTAGATAAAGCTGGCCATAGCGTCAGCTTTTGAGCGCACGTAAATATACCGTATCGTATCGTATCGTACAGTAACCCACCAACGAGTGCAGTTGAGTGCGATAGTAATGTAGCCTGTAGGTATGCCGGAGCAACTCCACGGATGCATTTCCACAGAAGAAGAGCGGTTTCGAAAATAATTCGCTGCCATACTGGTAGCCAGCCGGTGGATGCTGAGTAGCACAGATGTAAGAAACGTTGAAGAAAAAATTAAAACATGAAAAAGGTTTAAAACATTATAAAAACGTTTATCAGTGACAGCAGACGGTTTACAGCCTACATATACTGCAACTGTCAGTAAATCAAATTTAAGTGGAATAAGTTAACATAACTTTTTGTATAAGCTACTGTATTACTGTCTGCGTTTCGTGTATTATAATTTTTACCATGCTGCATTGCCCGCTTATTTTGAATGTGTGACTGAAGGGCGTAGCAAGGTATCAAACGATGCAAGATATCATTAAAACACTGCTTTGAGTTACATTTATACTAAAGTTTTTATAACAAAAAACGTTTAAAAAATAAAAACGTTAAAGACGTTTTACATCTCTGCTGAGTAAAACTGGCGTAACGTGGTCGCGGCGACGTGCCACAGTATTTTGTACTGACTGCAGCTGCTGCATCTGACGGGCACTAGCCATTCCAGTCAGCATGACGTTTCACTAGACGATGTGCCAATGTTAGCACGAGTGACGTCAAAGCATCCTGTGTCAACTGGTAGAAACACGACCTAGAAACAGCTGCAGTCACTTATTACTCCACGTAAAGATGATTTTTCAAGCACAACGCCGAGAGAAATATCGGCTTTTATAGATAAATGAGTGCTTTGATGCAGAAAAGTTGGACAATTGTTCACTTCTTCACGTATTTTATGACATTTTTGTAATGTAGGTAAATAACGAAAACTAAAGAAACGTAATACAAAGTACGATTTTTAGTCACTAGCCAGTAAGAGTTGGCCGTCATTTTTGTACATTTTGTCAAACAATTTTACTTTTAAAAGAACAGGCCCATTTAGGGCCAATGGCGTGCTTCTGCTGAGAAGACAAGACTCGTCTTTCGCGGTTTCGATTTCGATTCTAGCTTCAGTTATTCCCGAGGAATGTTTAGGGCTTTGAAATTTTAAGTGGATCACGTGACGTGGCCACGCCCATTTTAGGGACAGTTTGTCATCCGTAGCTGGGACTTGCTATGATCAATCGGCGTACCAAATTTGAAATGTCTACGATTACGTGCAATGAAGATATGAAAGGCAACGCAAAATGTAAAAATTCTTGTTTTGAGCCACCCTTTGGGTGATTTAGGGGTAACGCACAGGGTTCATCTATGGCTCGATGGAAAGCGCGTTGTCGACTTCCTATTAATGTAATTGAACGTTTTTCGCTGGCCCTCACCGCTGAGGCACTATTGAGCGAAATCTGTCGAAATCGGCGTTTTCTGATGGGGTGGGTCACTTTGAGCGCAAATTTTTAGGTAGATGGGACGTCGCCCGCAATCCATCTATGGACCGTTAAATAGAGGAATGATGTACCTACAACTTTGCCTTAGGAAGGTTTCACACAAAGAAACTATGCAGAAGACGTCTTTTGACAGAAGTTGAATTTTACTGGCGTAAACAGCAAAATCGTGGCTTGTGCCACCCTTTGGGGGACTTAAAGGTAACGTACACGGTTCATCTATGGCTCGTTGGAAAGCGCGTTGTTGACTTCCTATTAGTGCTGATTGAACGTTTTTTGCCATCTCTCACGGTTGAGGCGCCATGAGCAGATACTGGTCAAAAATTTTGGTATTCGAAAGGGGGTGGGTCACTTTGAGCGCAAATTTCAAGTAAAAGGGGGTCATCCACCAACGACTCTTGGCGTCAGAAAACTAGAGTCCCTGAGCTATCACGTTGCTTTGTTGGCGTGATCCTATGTTTAGCTGTTTTGACACAATACTGGCGTGTGACAGACACATAGACAGACATACGACGACGACGACGGCTTAGGCCTAAACCCGCGCTAGCTAGCGTCGCGCGTGTAAAAACCGAGCAGCTCAGAAGAAAATTGGTCATGCCAAAAACGGGTGATAGTCCGTGAAGGCAGTTTTGATGACAGCTAACGTTTGTTGAGATAATAAGATATCTCACCAAGACCGACATCACGATGAGTGTGTGGTAACAGACGGCAGCATGCAATACTCCCTTCCTGGGTCTTGTTTGGTGCATACGGCTGATTCTTGTGCGAATGAAGAGTGGTTCAGCTGCGACCAAGTGATAATATGAATGTGTTGTGTATGTTTGTTGGCAAAGGGGCATTCAGCGTTTAAGTGAAAAGGCGCAATTTGTTGTGCATGCATCTACGGCTTTCTGTTTTCTCAGGTAGTGCAGAAACACTGGTTAGGTGAGGTAGGAAAATACAGTACCATTTGACTGCTTATTTTCTTAGGAATACTGCTGCCAAAAATATAAAAAGTTCTCGATGTTTGTCGAAGTTATAGCAAGCCAAAGCAGTGTCGTGTTTTGAGACACAGTGTACTTTGAAAATAATTATTAGCCTAACAGTTTTCTGGACTCACGTGGGCCTGTGGGCACCGCTGATTTCGGCGCTAATGAGGTCGTATACAGCAATACAGGTAAATGACATCAGCCGTGAGATGGAACGCTCGCACACACCTGGAAACAGTTCGCGGCGTTGAGATAAGTTCGGTTTCCCATTTCGCGGCGGCTCGGGGCGAGGCAGGGCGACTGGCGGCCGGCGAGCATCAATCGTCCGCCGGGAGGGACGGCGCTCGCCCGGTCGGTCCGCCGACGTCAGGACCCGACACGTTAATCGTTCGACCTGGCCACTGAATCATGCCCCGGCTCGGTGGATGTGGATGGGCTGCTCCAACACCTCCCGCTGCGCCGTCTGCAGTCTTACTTAACCCCGGCGGCGGCGGCATTCCGCGAAGCGACCGGCGCCGCTACTTGTTGTCGGCAACGATGCCCGGCGGATGTAAACATGAACCACACACGCGCGGACGAGATAAGAGCAAATCTCAGCGGTACGAGATTAACAAGATGTCAGCCACGCACACATAGTTTCAGATAGCATCATACACATATTCATCACATAGTTCATACTCTAAAACGCATGCATTGACGGGAGGTTTTAGGTATGGACCTATCATAACGTTTTTTTGTTTTTACTATACAATAATGACTGTACCTCACTGTGCACCGGCATTGTGTTGGTGTATATGTCAAAACAACTCAGGACAGTCTAAATGTATACAAATATAGACAATCAACAGTTTGTCCTGTAATTTACGTTGAACAGCTTGAATTCAATATTACTTAGCATAATTGTTGTACCTACTCATTGAATTACTGTACAGTATTTTGTGACAAGGTATCGACGAATTTTCTGTCTGTTGGCGGATGACCTGACCCATTTAATACCAGTTCGTCAGTCATTTGAGAGAAAATTGTGGGTCTGTAGTAAAGAATTTTAATAAAATATTACACTGATAGACCGATAGAGCCTAAATACTGCATTTCAGCAAAGTAAGCTAATCATTACGCTGGCTGCATCTAGCTGTAAGCGCAATGCATCGATCTGGCGTCCGTCCGTCCGTCTGTCTGTCTGTCCCATCTTCTTTCTAACCTTAATAGGGCGAGCGGTGCATACTCAACGTCGGGGCAACATGCGACGCGGACAGCGTACATTTAGGCAGGACAATAAGGAGGACCTACCGACATGGCTGTTGTTTTGCAAGGTCTAAGTGTGTGCGGACGGCGACGTAGTAATGGTGCTCGAGGGCATCTTTGACGCGGTGTCGAGGATCGTCAAGTCGAATGCTCGTAACGACGACGATCTATCGGACCGTCTCAACCACTGCTACACGGTCATCCTGCTGGTCGTGTTCACGGTCGTCGTCAGCGCCACGCAGTACGTCGGCTCGCCGATCCACTGCTGGTCGCCGGCTTACTTCACCGACAGCCACGTTGCCTTCGCCGACAGCATCTGCTGGGTCACCAACACGTACTACCTGCCGGAACCGGACGCGATGCCAGGACAGCCCGGCGCCATGAAGCGGCATATCGCCTACTACCAATGGGTGCCGCTCGTGCTGCTTGCGCAGGTCTGTCTCGAGGGTCTTTTTCGTTGAACTGAATTGATCGGATGTTCGAGAGGCAAACCTTTGGTATTTGTACAGTCCGGTGACCGTTCCTGTCTCAGCGTCAAAGCATTGAAGAAAGTGAAGTACAAATAACCAATTCGAAATCACTTGTGCATTCAGTACATGTGTTGAATCTAGTTGTCATCAGTTTTACCGCGCGGTGTTATAGAGCCGTATTTGCTGTCAACGTTTGTCTGTCCGTCGGTCTGTCCGTCCGTCCGTTCGTCACAAGCCGGCACTGAACAAAAACGGCTAAAAATAGGATCACGCCAATAACGCCGTACGATATCCCAGGACTCTTGTTTTCTGCTGTCAAAAATCTCAGCGAAATTCCAACGGGGTCACTCCCATAGGAGGCGCCAAATAGAGGTTGGGTGGGTTACAGTCGGCGATTTTCGACCAATATCTCGCTGTATCTCAGAAACGGTGCAAGATAGGGACATATTTACTATGGAAGGCGAATAGTAAGTAATATGCGCTCTATCGAATAATACTATTTCTAGTGACCTTGAATGGCCCTAGCCCGTTTAAAAAACTTTCGTCCCTCAGATATATCTTTGTAGTGGGTAAATCTAGGTACTTCAAATGTCGTGTGCTGATTGAAACAGAGGATAACCTGTGTACGTGTGACACATTACTCCTGGAACGGATGTGTTCTGGGTCACGTGACCTCTTTAGATTTTTGGAAATAAGTGTTAACATCTCGGAAACTGTGCAAGATAGAGACATAGTTGCAGTAGAACACTAATAGGAAATCGTAAGTGGCCTATCGAATAGCACCAATGCCCAATATCCAATGCCCTTGAATGACCTTGGAGGTCACGTTTGCTGTTTGAAACTTTTCTAACTCCCATACCTCGTGAAACATAGCCCAAATTTACTAACATAGCGCGTGGCGCGGTCCCTCTGCCGTAGCTGAGCTTCTTGTTGTGCGTGTAATATGTATCGAATTACACTGGACACACTCAGCGCGTTTGATGATCACCGTTATCGGGTGTTCTGACACCGACTGGTACATCCTGGAATATTGAGCCAGCTGGTATCTGTCATTGGCGTTCTCTGAGTCGGCTACTTCACGCCTCTCTGCCAGTCTGCATGTAGAAACTAACGCTTGGCTGTGCCAGCGTTATCTTTAACTCACAAACGGAACACTTAGCTCCGCGTCTATCCAAGCATTACATTTCCGTCTTTCTCTTCTGTATACTATTGTCATGCTGTTCAGAAGTGCGAAAATCTGGCAGGATAAGATTGATATCATTAGTCAGTTACAAGCATAAAACGTTGATAATAATTCGACAAAATACACGAACACTCTTTAAAGAAGACAAATAGAACGATATTTTGTTAAATGAAATGAACAGTTATTTATTTGTTATAAAATCGTACACAAAGTACAGACAAAACATCAAAACATACACGGTTAGAGTTTTTTGTTGCAGTGGGCGGTAGGCATGTAACAAAAGCGGCGGCGTAGGCTATTTGTGTTGAATACAAAGGTTGCAGCATAATGTGCCCAGTTAGCTAGCGCCGGTTCCGGGTATGTGTGTGTCTAAACCGAGAAGGAGAGGGCGCGTTAGCGCGATAGCTATCAGCGGGCGGTCTAGTTCTTATTCTATCGTGTTAGGGCGCTAGAGTGTACACGTAATTTTGTACGCTGCTGATTTTGTGGTAAGACGGTTGCGAAACTGTCGGCAGGCATTACTATTCCACATACCGTGCCTGTTCTGGCGACTGTTGAACGACCGTTCGGGCATCAACATCAACAATCTCGTCGAGGCGGCCGAGACGATCCAGAACGCGCTGTACCCGGAACGCCGCGAAAAGACCATCAAGTACATGATCCGCCACCTCGACCACTACCTCGAGTACCAGCAGGGCTACCGGGCCGGCTGCTGCGCGCACCTGCGACGCTTTCTGTCGCGCGGACTTTTCTGCTTCCGGGTCGGAAACCGCTACGGCAACTATCTGGTGACGTTGTACGCCGCCACGAAGGTGCTGTACGTCGCCAACGTGGCCGCACAACTGCTCCTACTCGACCTGCTACTCGGCGCCGGGTACCACCTCTACGGCGCCCAGGTAATCAGTTAAATATTTAATACTCTTGGCGTTTAAGTCACTAAGTGTGCCCGATGTTTCAAAAAGTGATACCTTGGGTATTGGTTTTTGAACACAGAGTACGCTGTCCAAACAAATGACGGGAAAATTGACCACACGCTGAAACATAATGTAGCATAATGCTCATCCATAACTCCCTCTCTCATTCACTCCCGGCTTAACACCCACCTGTTTCACAAATCCTACTCTCATAGTTTCACTTCTTCCTTCTGGACTGCTTCCACGGACTATTGTCTGGGCCGTTTCTACTGAGCTACTCGGTTTTTGTTTTTATTTTGTCCTAATTATTTTCGTTTTTTGTGCCGTGCACTAGATTAAGCTGCCCATCTCGTCAGCTTTTGAGCGCACGTTAATCTACCGTATCGTGTCGTCTTAATCACTAAATGGAAGTAATCGAGCACCATAGGCTGTTATTAATATAATTTGATCGAACAATAATGCAAACAACTTTTCTGTCGTCATGTACCCATTATTCCCCTGACGCTGTGACCTGCAAGGCGCTAGGCCGGATACGTACGCAATGCCGGTAAACTGTCTACAACGATGGACATATTAACCAAACAACGAAACATAATGTTTTAATCACTGAGTGGCAGTAACTTTGGCATTATAGGCTATTATTATATACGCCGACGGCAGTCGTGGAGTATAGGGCTTTCAGCGGCGTTTGTCTGTCTGTTTTTCGCACGATGCCACGATGTCTCAAAAACCAATGCAACAAGGATCACCAAACTTGACACACAAATGTTCCACCACGAGTCCTGAAAACCGATTTATTTTGGGAACAAAAGGTCAAAGGTTAAGGTCAGGAGGCATAAAACAGTGCCGGCGTGGGTATTTGCACTCTTGTGAGTGCAGGCTTCTTCTAGTTAATTAGTATTTTTATTTTTAGAGAACGGCGACGCAAACAACTTCATTGTCGTCACGTGACCGTGCGTCGTAGGCGGTCGATTACAACTCGACTACAACAGTAGACTCACGGGATCGGTGCCTTTCCAGCCTAGAGTATCTAACTTCGTTGCAGGTAATCGCCGACGCGCTGGCCGGGAATCAGCTGAAGGGCGTGGTGGGCGGGTCGGTGACGGTGGGTGCCGGGACGCAGCGGTTTCCGACGGTGACTCTGTGCGACTTCGGCGTGCGTCAGATGGGCACCGTGCACAGTCACACGCTCCAGTGCGTCCTGCCAATCAACCTGTTCAACGAAAAGATCTACGCGTTCCTCTGGTTCTGGTTCGTCGTCGTCGCTGTCGTCGTCAGCTTCTCCATAGTGCGCTGGTCGTGGACCGTCGGCTTCCGAACAAAACGAATCATATACATCCGACGTTACCTCAAGGTTGTCTTTCGTCATATTTATTACTTATGGTACTTTTCCGTACATTAGAATTGTGGCATCTCATTCTGGTACCAGTTTCTCTATAACCGACTCAGCTATTTCTTTGCATATCACTGCTTCCTCTTTTGATTCACCACTCAGCTCATCCGTAACTCTCTCGCTCTTTCACTCCCAGTTTAGAACCTACCTTTTTCGTAAATCCTACCCCCTTATTTTCACTTCTCCCCCCAGACTGCCTTCACTGACTATCACCCTGACAGTTTCTGGCGAGCTTCCCAGTTTTTTGTTTTTAGCTGTTTTCTTATTTTTCATTTTTCGTACCGTGCGCTAGATTACGCCGGCCCTCCCGTCAGCTTTGAGAGCACGTAAATAGACCACATCGTATCCTATTGTATTATTAAAATGCGCTGTCGCGAGAACGCCGCAGGGGCATTTTGCGTAGCCTTACAGTCCGCGTGTTTGAAGAAGAGATGAGTCGATTCCACACAATATGACAATGTTCGATCTCTATAAAAGTTAATTTGGCATCCGGCCTATAAAAACATGTGCCACATATCCCCAAAAGCTCTCTTCCGGAACAAGAGACGGAAGTAAACCGAAGAGAAAACCATTTGACCCACGTGGAAAACGGCCTTGTGAGTTTGTAGCGGGAGTGGTGGTTGCTTCGAACACGCGGTCGGGCATGGGGAATGTCCATGGGCAGGGCAAGTCCACGGCGGAATTGTTCGGGAAGGGGTGAATAACTGGGGGACGTCTAGAGAAAATTGTCCGATACTCGTGTATTCCGCAATCGTTAAGCCGGGAGTTTTCTACGGTCAATGCCTAGAAATTTGAGGAGCGAATCACTCGTTTGTGCCTGTTGCTTTAGAATCAATTAATACTAGCTCACTTGTTACCTGATCGGAACTAATGAATAACTATTTTAAAATTATTTAACGGTAGGAGAGATGAGTGGTTGTTTCTTGTGATCTGGCATTGCAGGTCATGGATCGGTTGGACAGCGAAGGCAGTGATCGGCAGCTGTCGATTATGTTCGTCGAAAAGTACCTCCGGCCCGACGGCGTCTTCGTGCTCAAGCTGGTCGCCAAGAACTCGACGGACCTTGTCGTAGCTGACATCGTCGCCGCGCTGTGGGACAACTACCGCCGGAAGCCGGGCGTCTTGCTCGGCGGAGCGGCGCCCAACGCCCGGCGACCGTCGACCGCTGACGTTCTGGACAACGACCAGGGAGCAGACAACGGCGAAAAGGTCTGACGACCGAGCGCCCGCAGGACGACGTGGTGCGATTGCATGACGGAATCGAAC
>Ga0209780_1003861_pt1 | contig 11349 bp, 8 predicted proteins | sample WorMetexBAHAMAS2_FD_187384 | JGI IMG/M metagenome (GOLD analysis project Ga0209780, IMG submission 187384) | Marine gutless worms symbiont microbial communities from Max Planck institute for Marine Microbiology, Germany - Inanidrilus exumae... | ecosystem: Host-associated > Annelida > Digestive...
GTGATTCACATATGACACACAAGACTTTATTTGACATATTAAGGTACAGACCTATAACCAAATGACGAACCCGCGCGACAACGGTAGAGGCAATGCATCTAGCGGCCAAGCTATTTTTACCGCGCGACGCTAACTTACTATTTTGCCTGGTATCGAAGTATTGTGATGAGCACGTCTGTGTGTCCGTCTGTCTACGCGCAAATGGAAAAATATATGTAACATGATAAACCGGAAGTAGTTACGCGTCACGCATTATGCCAAGTGTCGAGTGATAACGTCGACGAATTTAGCAAGCGCTGTCACGTCTAGCGTAAGCGTAATGTAACGGTCTGGCGTCCGTCCGTATATCCGTCACGTCTTGTTCTAACCTTAATAGGGTGCACGGTCCATACTTAACATGACTATGACCAGGAGCAGCACGCGACACGACCAGCGTGCAATTCCGTTTGAGTATTAGGAGGCCGGTCATGTTTGTTTAATTAGCCATATGTTACTAGTTTTAAAAAGTAGTGCCAATATGACAGATAACGAATGTTTAGGATAATAACTGAGCGAAAGTTACAGTGAACGTTACTGCTGTCTGCCGGTTTTATTAGGTGAAATAGGTGAAGTAGATAACGTAGCATATAATTACTCGACTCTAGATCTGGATCCGAAAGCATTCTAGTTTCTATGGGTCTAGCGAAAAGCGCAATGTAACGATCTAACGTCCGTCACTCGGTTTACGATGTTGTAAGTCTAAATAATAGTTTGATTAAAATGTAGAATTGTATCCTCGTTGAGATGTCGAAGACCGACACGGTCGTGGCATCTGTGCGACGTTGCGTCAGTAAATAAGGTTGTAATGCACGCCTACTGACTTTCGTGTGTGGGTCATAACTCAAACGTGAGTTACTACTGGGTTCCCTGAACTCGGAACAGCCAGCCTACACAACTCAAACAAGATGCTGTCATAAACGGCAGACGTCGCCCCCACGGTGCTGCCATCTAGCGAACTTGACAAAACATGCGTCGTCTTTGACTTCGCACTATTCTCTGCATTAGTGACAATTCTGCGCTGCCGCTGACAGACCGCGTTATGCAGTGATTCGCGCCCCGCTGTGGTGTACACAGATGTCGACGGTCAGTGTGATAAAGTTAAACTGGTGCGCTGTGTTGTAACGCACGCCTGTACTACACACATACATGTATGTGCGTAGTAACTCACGTGTGAGTTACTACACACATAGATCACTCATATGCGAGATGTAATAACGCACTTGATGACTTACTAAGTTTGATGAGTGGATGTGCGTTACAACACAACAGTGACGCACGTGCGTTATTGTTGTGTGTTGTAACGCACGCCTACTGACCTTCTCATCGCAAGCAGAAACCAGACTGATGCGACATTGTGTTATACAAAGGTTTGTGACCGATACAAACTGTATAAAAGCATGTGCTCAGTCGTTAAATCATCATTTTGTATATCGACAGCATCAAGATGGGGTTAACTTGTGCAGAGAACATGCGACGATACAGGGCTCGCATTGCTAGTGATCCCATTAGAAAAGCTCAATACCTTGCCAAGCATCGTCTGTGGAGACAAAGAAAGGCTTCAACAAAATACGACACAAGACCTGGCTACAGAAAGGAAGCAGCGATACAACTGAAAAACGAAACGAGTGTAAAGTTTCTAGATCCATACAAACAGAATGAAAAACTTCCGGATCAATCCTCACTGAACACTGAGATTGCTGAAATTTTTTATGACAAATCTATCCCAGAAGACGTAAAAGCTGAGTTGTACTGGATCGTTCTGCGACGCTACAACAATGCCTCCCACACAATACTCTTTCTACGATCGTGTTTCGATTGTCTCGGTAGCGATGATGGTGGCGATTTCTGTCGCCTTCGTTGATACCCCGATTCTGCTGCAGCTAACACTAACGGTGTCGACGAAGGTGACGCTCGTCGCTTATGACAACAACGTTTCCATTCTGCTGACTCTAATGGTTGCGGCGACGGTGATGCTGGAGGTGGAATTGGTGGTGGAAGCGCAACTTCCACCGGGTTCGCTTCCACATTATCTTCGTCAGACATGGCATTGTTGTAGCGTCGCAGAACGATCCAGTACAACTCAGCTTTTACGTCTTCTGGGATAGATTTGTCATAAAAAATTTCAGCAATCTCAGTGTTCAGTGAGGATAGATCCAGAAGTTTTTCATTCTGTTTGTATAAATCTAGAAACTTTACATTCGTTTCGTTTTTCAGTTGTATCGCTGCTTCTTTTCTGTAGCCAGGTCTTGTGTCGCATTTTGTTGAAGCCTTACTTTGTCTCCACAGACGATGCTTAGCAAGGTATTGAGCTCTTCTAATGGAATCACCAGCAATGCGAGCCCTGTATCGTCGCATGTTCTCTGCACAAGTTAACCCCATCTTGATGCTATCGATATACAAAATGATGATTTAACGACTGAGCGCATGCTTTTATACAGTTTGTATCGGTCACAAACGTTGTATAACACAAGTGTGGTACGCAGGCTTCGCGGTGGCTGACGACGTGTCGCATACTCGACATAGCAGACCACATTTACGCTGTCGTCTGTCTGTGTCGTTCGTAACGCTCGTGGACGGTCGGCCGCCGCCGGACCGGGTGGGTTGTTGGTCCGGCGGTCTACAATGCATACTTGTTTGGAATGCATCTATTGAAAAACAAGATTGAAAACTAGAATGATGTGAATTAACGTGTCAATTGTCAATTCGACTTTATTCAGTGTTGAGCGTGCGAGACGTCTCAAAGCAATGTGAAAAGCGACAATATTGTTAAATTTAACCGCCTTTATGGGGCATAACTACCCAACACCACCCGTTTTCGACATTTTATATCGCTTTTCATATCTTTGTAGTGGGTGGAGATAGATACTTCAAAGTCGGTAGACAGGTTGGTCGTAGCAAGTGATAGTCCATGGATGACAAACGTCCTTGAAATGGACATGGTCAGGGTACGTATACGTGAACCATTTAAATTTTGGGTAGGCAAACTGGACATCAATAGTATCTCTAAAACGACTGAAGCTACAGTCGTCAAATTTTGCACACAAGTGGACTATATCATGTACTAGCTTACTGATCACAAACCACACTTAAAAGGAGCGTGGTCAGGGTCACATGGCCAACGCGTATATATCAGATTTCGCCCGCGGTGTGCAACCAATCACACCGGCTCAATTCTCCCTGAACACTATATACTTCCTTAACCTAAGACCCATTAACGCTAAATTAACTTCGCTTTTCTACGTCCATGCATTGAAGTCACTGGTATTGTTTCTCCGCTAACGTTTACCGTTATCATAGTAACAATAGCTACGGCGACGTGCGTTTGGGTAATTCTTGCCATAAATCGTGAAATTTCTCAGTTGCTCTTTTACTTCTATTTGCGTGTAATTTTGAAATTGTTAGTCAGAATTATGTCATTTAATAAAAAGAAATTGAATTATGTCCGACTTTACGGTAAATAAGTAAAATTCAAGTCAAGTCAAGTCAAGTTTATTTTAACATTGTGGTCAAAAAACTAAACAGCACATCACAAAATGAATGAATACAAGACACACACACAAAACAGACAAACACTAATTAGAGTAAACGCAACATTGGGAATATAACAATTCGAATAATTGCAATTATAGCATTACAGTACAGTTACATATATCAAACGTAGAACATAAAAGACTAGTAAATTTAGTCGAAATTGATCCTACGTTGCGAAATTCATACCGCTATACGGCCTGTTGCAGAAGAAAAAAAACATAATGTCATACACAAAACCGAAAGCACATAACGTATCGCAACGACGCCGGAGGAGGACCGAGCTACGGTCAGACAACATGCTCAAAAATTTAGTAAAGATCGCTCGTGTGGTTCCGAAGATATGCTGACGGACAGACAGACAGACATACACACAGACGTACTCATCACAATACTTCGCAACCGCTCCGCGGGCGAAGTAAAAATTACAAAAACGGCGAAAAGTCACAATAACTGCAATTACTTACAATATTTGTAGATTTGGGATTTCGGTTAGGTGAACATGACGATCGCAGACTAAATAGCTACAGGTTACTGTGTGGGGACCTAGGACAAGATCACACCACTTGACCAGGATACAAGTCAATGGCTGCTTCTGATACATCGCTTCATAAGCTGTCATACCAGTCCATTGTTCAGCTGCTGCTGCTGACTCATCACTTCAGTAGAAACTTTCAGCAAGTAGGACATAGGTATGGAACGTTTGTAAGGTACTCGCCGCTCTCAATATAGTTTTATTAAGATATTGTACATCCTGTATGCTACGCAACCTTTAAACTGAGGTACAACATGACATTTCGTCGTTAAAGACTTTTCTCCTGTGTATATTGCTAATATTGTCACATGTTCTTACTTCATCATGCTTTATATCGAATATAGTGTATTTATAGTTGAGTTAGTCTATAGTTAAGTTAATTAGTTTATTATTTTCGTTTTGTTTTTTTGCTATGAGATTTATTTGACTCAAAAGACATCCATTTTGTACAATATTGTCAAATTTAACCGCTTTTATGGTCATAACTATCCGACACCACCCGTTTTCGACATTTTATATCGCCTTTCATATCTTCGTAGTGGGTGGAGACAGCACATTTTAGCAGTGCATTTTGTATTTAAATATACACTTCTTGGGTCCAATGCGTCCAATGCGGTGTTTCGTCGGACCGCGATGTCGCTTATTGCCGCATGTTGCATGGTTTGCGTATCTGTCTTTTGTGACGTTACGGTTTATTGTTACTGATGACACGCGTATTACGGTCACTCTGTCTGTTTGTCTGTGTGCTTGGTTGGTTCGAGCGTCTGTCTCTTTTATCAAAAATCCAGCTCGTATCTATTTATCTGTTTCTTTACATGTATCGAGGCTCTGCGACGCAGCCTATTGCTACAGTGTCCCACATAGTGTGCTCTGTCTATTGGACTTCCTTCACACATATCAACATCGCCCATGCAGACTATTGCTACACATGCTCCGTGTGTTGGAGAGACCTCTTATTTACCACACGTGCTAATTGGACTGTGCATGTGTGTAAGAGAGAGTGAGACTGTAACTATCAAGCATAGATCATTATAGCATTGTGCCAAAGTGACGCCAATTCTTTGACGACGCTGTTATTGTTGCCGGTGGCTGGCGTAAGACCACCGCGTGTGCACACGCCGCGGGGGGGGGGCGAAGTTGACTGCATGACTCCCACGCTCAATACACCTATACAGTGTGCTACGTCAATTCTTCATAGTGCATTTGTCAAGTACTGCAAACCCCCCACAACCCATTAAAAATTAAAATGTTACTATAATTAAAATAAATAATTAAAATAAAATAAAATAAATATATAACTGTTATCAGCACATACAACTCTATGTATTACGTTTAACATAAAAATAACATTCGCCAGATGTCACACGTGGCATATTATCCTAAATTTATTTCTGACAACCCGGTAACGCCGCATATTGTTTGTACAAAATTTTAATAATTACACAAAACTCGTAAAAATATTTTACATTTACGACCAACTTTTAGCAAATTATGATTTTAATTATTTCTTGTTTGTTGTTTTGTTATAACATTTTCCAAGTTTTATTTCTAATTATTTAATTATTTGTCTCGCCGTGTGGCACCACCACCACCACTTATCAGTTTGTTTGTGCCATACCCATATTTACTATAGGAAAGTTTCATTGTTAGTTACTTATTAATTATTTACCTACTTACTTACTTATTTTATTTACATACTTCTGACTTTAGTAATTTTTCCACCACCATTAAATATTACACATTAAACATTCCATGTTGCTTCATTACTTACTTACTTACTTACTTAGAAGCTATTATCTGTCCGCGTCGCTTCCAAGACGCTATGTGTATTAATCATTCCATGGTGCTTTCATACTCACATAGTTACTTACTTACCTATTTACTTTCTTGTTATTTACTTACTTACCTACTTACTTATACTTTTTTGATACCTGCATATTTACATACGTTTAGTAATTTCCAGCGTTGTTAATTATTCCATACATTAAATATTCAATGTTGTTGTTATGGTTTCATCACACAATAAAAATTATTTAAGCATTCACATTTTTGACTACATACTTACAATTATTTTTTGAATAAACTTTCCTACTTATATACTGTGCATACATTTTAAATATTCCAATTGTTAAATATTCTATGTATCATAAGAGTAAACTAGAAACCCATGTAAATCAGAGAAACGTTTATTTAACACATATCTACAAACAATACTACAATTTGCACATCACTTCATGTTTATCCACGTGATTCAATCTAACGTCACACAACGTATCCATACATATACTTTTAAAAATACATAAACATATAAAATAACATCTACAACATACACCTCTTATGACCTATCAATACGCCTCCCACACTATAGTCTTTCTACGATTGTGTTTCGATTGTCTTGATGCCAAGGCCAGTTGCGAATTCTGTCGCCCATCAACACCTCCGTTCTGCTGCTGGCACTGCTAGCACTGACGATGACGACTCTCGTCGCCTACGACGATAACGTTTCGATTCTGCTAGCGCTGATGGTGGCGGTGGTGGCGATGGCGGAGTTGGTGACGGCAGTGCAGGTCCTAACGAGTTAACCCGCATTGTCTCTTTTACACACATACCATCCAACACATTACTATAATGAAGCAATGCATTTTGGTAAAACTTCACTTTCTCGTCATGTGGAATAGACTCATCTTCTCAAATGCAAGCAAGAACCGTACTCAACGACGGTAGTGGTGATGGCAGCACGAGTTTGTAAGTCAGCTTCGGCTCAGCCTTTGCTTTCTCCGGCATTTCACACAACATGTTGTTGTTGTTGTTGTATTGACTCAAGGCATGCGAGTACAGTTTCGCCTTCTCGTCATCTACACCTTCCTCTGAGATAGATTCATTACGGTAAATGCGAGAAATGTTGGTATTCAGCAAGGTTTTAGAAAGTACATCTGTCGGTTTCTCAATCTCTTTGTATCCTCCGATTGCAGGCGGTTTATCCAACACCCTAAGATCGACTAATACGAGCTTGTTTTTCAGTTGTATTCTTTGTATTTCCGGCTGCTTTCTGTAACCATGTTTTCTTTCGTATTTAGTCATCATCACCTTTTTCTTTTTCCGTAGCCTATCTCTCATTAGAAATTGTTCCCTTTTCTGGGGGTCTGCATTAATACGAGCAATGTATCGTCTTTGCCTTTCTACTTTAGCTGATGTCATCGTCACGATGCTACAATACAAATGACAAGCATGTGGATGCACACATGCTTTTATACTATCCGCGTCGCTTTCCATGTCGCTATGTGTGTCTGTGTGTAAATCATTCCATGTCGCTTTCCATGACGCTTTCCAAGCCACATTTTATGTCGCTATGTGTGCACTGTATGTGTGTGTGTAACACATTCCATGACGCTTTCTAAGTCACTTTCCGCGTCGCTTTTCCAAGACGCTAAGTGTGTAGAAACCATTTCGTGTCGCTTTCCGAGACGCTTTCCGAGACGATAGGTGTGTATAACTCATTCCATGGCGCTTTCCATGTCGCATCCCATATAAAGTATTGTTTGACATCATCAGAAGCGATGATATCCAAAAGACAGACATTGCAGACGAAAGAGAGAGAGAGACCAAGTTATACTCAAAGCTAGGACTAGACTTTGATGTGCCGACCGAAAAAAAGCTGACACACGCAGCGTTTTGGAAAAAATACATAGTGGGATGTTTTGTCCAGTTCGCCAGACGGCGGCACCGTGGGCGACGTCTGCCGTTTACGACAACATCTTGTTTGAGTTGTGTAGGCAGGCTGCCACATACGAAGCTCAGTAGGCGCGCGTTAGGTTGTTGACAAACGGATAATCAATCAACTGACCGGCCCGCGCGCGGCGAACAGATAATAGTCCTCCAACATCAAAATTTGATAGGTTAATTTACCCGCATCTGACATGCGAGCGTCGAACTGATAATGGTCCTCCAGCGTTGATTTTGATGGGTTAATTGATGAGTCAGCAGTAATTGACCCGCAGCTGATATGCCATCAAGCGGCGAACGGATAATTGAGCAATCAATCAACTGATAATCGTCCTCCAGCGTCGTAATTGGATCGGTTACTTGATGAGTCAGCAGTAATTGCCCTGTACGTTGGTCTGGTATGCAAGATGGCCTTGACCTTGACCGGGGGGCGTGGCCTAATATGCTAATGTGGACCAATCACCGCTCAATGGGCGTGGCCTAACAGATCACGTGACCGCTCTCGACCAATGAGAGTGGCCGGACAGAACCGGCATTATTACCCTACTGTCGGCGTCAGGAACCGAAAATGCTCATATTTCAACAAATGTGAGCCGAGTAATACGAAGTTTATTAGTCATAAACTGCGCCAAGACACGCAACGTTGAGCGACTACATCATACCAGAATCTTCATCCTATAGAAGTTGGTGCGGTGCCTGTCAAGAAGAAGGGACTGCTCCGGACCATACATACCGATACCACATTAGATAGTTATTGTGTAACTAACTATATCAACAATTTGACGATCTTGATACCAAAAACTCGGCTCACTAAAACTCCAGTTCACTGTTTTATATTTTTTTTCAGAAATTTGCGAGAAGTAAACCATTTTGTTAGTCACGGAACGGTGCTGTTTTTGTGCAGATGTCTTTAAAGATGCTGGAATAGAGGTCAAGATGGATCAGACGCTGAACGTACCGTCCACGTGACGCTGTCGCTGAACATTAGCGTCACTGTTGCCGCCGCCGCCACCAACACTCAGCAGAGAGAAAATTTAATATAAGATTGTTCTGTCGTGTGATACGGGCGGACACGGTGAATTATTGGCTGCGGCAGCGGAGCGGTATAGACGCCAACACCGACCATGCTTGATCAGCTGCGTGCATCATCCGTCATCAGTCATGACACCGTCCGAGGTCTTTTTTTCGTCCGACTGTTCCCTCGAGTCACGCCGAAGCGTACTTGGCAAATTAGCGGTCATGATATGAATCTAATACAATAGCGCGGGCAGCTTATAGCAGCGAAATGCTACAACTGTGTGTATTAACATGTAGAGCGATCTCTCAATTGAAGTGACACGCAAATAAATAACGTAACGACGCCAAATCTTTTAGCATTATTGTCATTCTTCCCAGCCACATCTTATAACACGACTAAAAATGTGCTTGTATAACTGGCAACAAAAATGTATATGATGGCATGTGCGTTTTGTCACTGCTTAATAAAGGCATGATGATGATAATGATGATGATGATGATGACCTAATAAAGTAAAGTAAAATAGAGTAAAGTAAACAGGGTATTTCTATAGCGCCATATAATGAGTGCGATACTCATCTCGAAAGTAGTCGGGTATGATGCGTGTTTACGAGGGATCACATCACACATTAGTTTGACAGATACGAAATTCAAAAAGATCAATATCGAAATATGAAGTTTCCAAGGATAGACTGAAAATGCATCACCCAAGGTCACCGAAAATAGCGCCGTTTGATAGAACGCACAGAGTTCCTATTAACGTTCCATAGTAACTATATCCCTATCTTGCACCGTTACTGAGATAAGCGAGATATTGGTCAAAAGTTGTCGATTGAAACTTACCCCACCTCTATTTAGCGTCCCCTTTGGGGGTGACCCCGTTGGAATTTTATCGAGGTCTTTGGCGTCAATAAACTAGATTCTTTGGGTTATCGTATGGCGTCGTTTGCGTGATCCTAGGTTTAACCATCTTCGTAGAACTCCGACTTGTGACAGACAGACGGACGGACAAACGGAAGGACACACGATGACAGCATATAATAGCATCGCGCGGTTATAACATGAATAATATGCGTAAAATATAATGATCTCACACTGTCGCCATAGCTAGAGCGATCTGCCATAAAAGGTCTTCCGGTTTTCACTGGAACACACCATTGCTGACGAGCCAAGCTGTATTAAACTCCGCTAAAGCACACAGCTCGTCTTCAACGTATCCAGCATGCAGTGGCTCGGGTTGTCTTGTACCAGCATTCTCGTACATCTCCACTGTCTTCAAATGAACTTCTCAAACAGCTCCACTGGCTTCCTATCGAATGGCGTATACGGTTTAAACTTGCCACCATGACCTTCAAAGCTTTGCACACTGATCGCCAGCCATATCTTTCTGACCTCCTGCAACATCATGAACCTAAGAGGTCTCTGCGCTCATCCAGTTCTCATCAGCTCTTAGTCCCCCGCCACAAATTAATATTTGGATCTCGTGCTTTTCGGTTTTCTGCTCCAAGAGTTCGGAATTCATTCAGTATTCGTGAAACTAAGTCACTTTCCACTTTCAGACGTCATCTAAAGACATTTTATTTTCAGTCGGCCCATCCCCTTTTTTCTGCCCATCTTGCCTAGAATATCTTCGTCTATTCGCTCTGATTCTTCTAAAGACCTTGGCGCTATATAAGCTATTTACTTGCTTACTTACATGTACTGTCACTCAAGTGACGTGTAGGTGGACACCCAGCGTAAGAAGGCGGATAATGATGAGAGAGAAAGAGAGGTGTACTATGTCGGCCGTTATGAAATTATGAATCTTAGTGCTTCTCATCTCGACGTTCATTTTACGCAACTGAGCCGAGCAATATCGGATGCAACATCAGATGCTTCCGACGACAATGTACGAGTACAGGTAAGCAATATCATTGCGCAGCCGCTGCAACCAGTCTTGTTGTACTTGGTACTGGTACTGGTACTTGAGCTGTACGTAAGTACATTTTGCAGGTACTGATACTTGTAACAAAGTATACTTGTTGCCAAGAGGAAAATTTTCTGCTGTAGTTCAGACGCTGTAGGCATAGCAAGCCGAATGCGAAAGTACTAGTTGCGAAGAAATCGACAGTCATCATCTCAGTCAATGAATGGGAGCAGCTTGCAACAGCTTAACGAAATTATCTCGAGATCGATGATGATGATGATGATGATGATGACTGCTTGGCATTCTGGCACCGAACAAATGGCGTCTCAACAAATTGGCTTATTCAGCACTTAGCGTGCCTGCAGCAAGTTCTGCCGTTGAACATGCTTTAGCCAAGGTGTTGTTCCTTTGACACCACACCGCCACCAATGTCTGACAACATGTTACGACTTATATTTATTTGGCTGGAAGCTAGGCTTCCGCCGAATATTAGATTTACTCTATGGGGAAATTTGGCGGTGTTCACGCGTTCGGCTATAACTCCGCCGAAAGATTCCGATTCGGATAAAATCTGGACTACTCTAAGTACATTGTTGGGGGG